>Ga0154692_125_pt2 | contig 12397 bp, 9 predicted proteins | sample Rifle2008BG13ft_FD_116121 | JGI IMG/M metagenome (GOLD analysis project Ga0154692, IMG submission 116121) | Spirochaetes bacterium RBG_13_51_14
CGTTCAACAGCCCCTACGGCGCTTGTTCCGCCTGCGGCGGGCTGGGGTTCATCATGCAGTTCGATCCCGATCTCATCGTGTCCGATCCTGAAAAGTCGCTCTACGACGGCGTGCTGGAAGTCTGGGGAAAGACCACGAGCTACTGGTACCTGGAGCAGATCCGCAATCTTGAGAAAAACTTCGGATTCGACGCACGCACGCCCTGGAAGAAGCTCCCGAAACGGATAAAGGATGTAATTCTCTACGGGTCCGAGGGAAAAAAGATCGACTACACCGTGAAGCGGGAGAACGCGGAGTACCGCTTTGCCCGGGAATTCGAGGGCGTCATTCCTAACCTCCACCGCCGCTATATGGAGACGAAGTCTGAGGACATGCGCATCTGGATGGATGGCTACATGTCCAACGCGGTGTGCGATCAGTGCGGCGGAAAGCGGCTTCGACCCGAGAGCCTCGCCGTGGAGGTCGCGGGCCATACCATCGACCGGATAACGGCCTGTTCAATCGGCGCGGCCTATCAGCTTTTTCAGGGGCTCGATCTTACGGAAACCGAGAAAAAAATAGCCGAACGGATCTTAAAGGAAATACGGACACGGCTCCGGTTCCTCACCGATGTGGGGCTCGATTACATCACCCTGGACCGGGCGGCGGGGACACTCTCCGGCGGAGAGTCACAGCGCATACGGCTGGCCACGCAGATCGGCTCGAGCCTCACGGGCGTGCTCTATGTCCTTGACGAGCCGAGCATCGGGCTGCACCAGCGGGACAACCGGAAGCTCCTGGCGACACTCAGGCGCCTCCGCGACCTGGGAAACACCGTCATTGTGGTGGAGCATGACGAGGATACCATACGGGAAGCCGATTACGTGGTGGATCTGGGGCCCGGCGCGGGCCTTCACGGTGGATTCGTGGTGGCGGTGGGAACACCGGCCGATATCGAAAAAAATCCCGCGTCCCTGACCGGGCTCTACCTGGCCGGCGAACACGCCATTCCCGTGCCCGGATCGCGGCGGGACCCGGCTGAATACATCGAGATCACGGGAGCACGGGAGAACAACCTGAAGCGGATCACGGTCCGGTTTCCGCTGGGAGTACTCTGCGCCGTGACCGGCGTGTCGGGCTCCGGCAAGTCGACTCTCGTAATCGATATACTGTACAAAGCGCTCTCTTCGCTGGTGATGAAATCGAAGGAGCATCCCGGCAAGTTTGAAAAACTCGTCGGCGTGGAGCGGATCGACAAAGTGATAGACATCGACCAGTCGCCCATCGGAAGGACGCCCCGGTCGAACCCGGCGACCTACACCGGCCTCTTCACGCCCATCCGCGAGCTCTTCGCCAAACTGCCGGAATCGAAGATGCGCGGATACCAGCCCGGCCGGTTTTCCTTTAACGTTCCGGGCGGGCGCTGCGAATCCTGCTTCGGCGACGGCGTCATCAAGATCGAGATGCACTTTCTGCCCGATGTATACATCTCCTGCGACGTGTGCAAGGGGCGGCGATACAATCACGAGTCACTTGAGGTCCGGTACCGGGGCAAGAATATATACGAGATCCTGGAGATGACCGTGGAGGAGGCCCTCGAATTTTTCAGCGCGATCCCGGCAATTAGGAGCAAGCTCGATACCCTGAATCGGGTGGGGCTCGGGTACATTAAACTCGGCCAGCCCGCCACGACCCTCTCCGGCGGAGAGGCCCAGCGGGTCAAACTGTCGTCGGAGCTCTCCAAGCGGGCCACCGGGCGGACCCTCTACCTGCTTGACGAGCCGACCACGGGCCTTCACTTCGCAGATATCCAGCGCTTGATCGACGTGCTACAGTCCCTGGTGGACAAGGGGAATACGGTTGTTGTCATCGAGCATAACCTCGACGTGATCAAAACCGCGGACTGGATCATTGACCTCGGGCCGGAGGGAGGCGACGCGGGGGGAACCGTCGTGGCCGAAGGCAAGCCGGAGGATGTTATTACCGTACGGTCATCATACACCGGCCACTTTCTCAAGAGGATGCTGAAAAAGAAGCGCCCAACGCGGAAGTAACGGATTTCTCGACGTACCCCGGACCATTGTCGCGGATATAGAGTGCGTCCCAAAACCACGGGATGTTGGTTTTGGGACGCACTCATAAAAGAACTTGTTTTAAAATTTTTTTTTCAGGGGTCTCAGGGGTTGTCTAAAAAGTCAGTTAGGATACAATATCCCCCTCCCTCGATGGGAGGGGACAGGGGAGGGTGATGCTAACACCTGTGGCATTCAGCAGTTGGTCACCCCCACCTAACCTCACCTGCCGTACAGGATGTACCAATGCCGCGGAGGCCCTTGATGGCCGAAAGCGGCCATCAAGGGGGAGGGATGATTGATGAATATTCTGACTTATTAGACAGCCCCGCAAAAATCATTGATTTTCGAGTTTTGCAACAAGTCTAATAATTAATCGAGGTATGAGCGTATGAGAAAACAGCATCCATTATTTCACGGTTCTCTCAGCGTACTTCTTTTGGTTTTCCTGTTCGCCGGATGCGGTTCAATGAGCAAATCCGCCATTAAGGGAGATCTTGAAGGTGTTAAAAAACATTTACAGAAGGGCGAAAATATCAACCAGTACGACCGCTGGGGATGGACGCCGCTCATGTGGGCCGTGTATTACAATTACTTCAACGTGGTGAAGTTCATGCTCGAGAACGGCGCCGATCCGAACGCGCGGACGCAGTCCAGTTACGGTTCGATCGGGAAGGACAGCACGCCGCTGATGATAGCGTCATACTACGGCTGGGGCGGCATGGTGCGGATTCTCCTGAAGCACTGGGCGGATAAAAGCCTGGTCAATAGCCAGGAGGAAACGGCCCTCACGATCGCGGAAAAATATAATTTCACCGAAGTTATTGAGCTTCTGGAAAAGTCGCCGCGATACAAGTCTCCGTCTGAAAGGGGGAATATGGATTCCGATAATACATTCAATCAGTTCATAATCCTCAATGACGGGAGCAGGATTGTCGGGAAAATAATTTCCCAGACGCGCACCACCGTAACGATCCAGACCAAGTACACGACGATGACCATCGAGAAAGACAGGATCAGCGAGATGAAGTATAAGTAAGGGGTTCCGCCGTTACCGGAATGTACCGCCGGCCAGCGCACCTGTCGGAGCATCGCGCCGCTCAGCCACGGCAGGAGCGACGCGCGGGTGCGCTACCTCATATGGATGTTTTTAATGCTGCTGGTCGGCACCTGGATGACGCAGTTGGCGGTGTGAATTTTCACCACCTGTCGGTCCTGATAAATAACAGCGCCGATCAATCTTGTTCCATCGTCTAGATTTATCTCCTCAAGCTTATGGTAATATTCCTTAATATCGCGTTCGGTCTTCAGGACGGGAGGGGTTTTTGCCGGACTGATAGCTGATTTTTCAGGTATGCTCTCCGTTCCGTCCGCCTCCAGGCTGATCGAAGTATTCAGGTCATTCTCTTCTTCTTTGAGCTTATTAAACGTACTGTCAGGAATCTCTTTCTTTTCCTCAACGACGGTATCGTTCGACACAACCACCATCCCGCCCTGTTGAACGGTCCTGCTTTCCCGCGGATTGTCTTTTGTCTCGACGCGCACCGAGCCGCGCACAACAGTGACGCCGGTTGTACCGCCTTTATCTCTGTTCTTTTCCGTGTCCACGGCCACCAGAAAGGATGTCCCCCGCACCGAGGCCACTGCCGTGGGCGTGGTAACAGTGAACCGTGCGCTCTCGGTCAGCCTTTCAATAAGGAGCAGGACCGTGCCCCGGTCGATACTGAACTGCGTATCAGCAGCGGTACCGTTTCCGGCAGTATCCCTTCGTGCTATGATGAATTCGGAGTTTTCATAGATTTTAATTCCCGACCGTTCGGGAATCAGCAGGGAGGCCATTGATTTTTCGCCGGTTATGATCGTGTCGCCGATCCGGATGACGGCGGATGCCGGTAATTCATTTCCACGCGTGTTCAGGCTTACCTGACCGATCTTGCTTATCAACATGACAGGGGCGGCCTCTTTGTTCTCCTTTACGCAGCTCACTGCGATGAGAAAGATCAGAACCGGCATCAGATATGTATGGACGTTTTTATGCATAGAAAACCTCTCGGATTGTACCCGGATCATTATACATTAATAGGTAGTCTAAAATTTTATCACCGTCAAGGATATTTTATCGCATTAAATTAAGCTATTTTTCAACAGCCTGCGAAAAAAAATCTTGCATTATGTCTCTTCGAGTGATAATTATGCTGTATTTATTATGTCTCTTTTTTCCAAGTGAAATGAAATTTTGCAGAATTTGAAAAATAAAACAGACGATAATTATAAAAATAGTCTTGTTGCATAACTCAATAATCAGTGATTTTTGCCCCGCCGCCTTTAGCGGCGGGGCAAAAATGAACAATTACGACTAATTATGCAACAAGTCTAATGTCTATTTTCTTTCCGCCGCCTAAAGCCGCGGAGATCTGTTCGAGGATTTGAAACGTGTGGCGGTGCATAATTTGAAACAGTTCGACTCTATCAAACGATTGTGGGCGTCGATTCTTCTCGCGGTCGTTATCATCGTTTATCCTCCACTGGCCTTTTCTGAGATGAAGGACATGGTCAGGTTTGAGATCGCCAGAAAATATTACCGCCAGGGGACCCGGTACTTTAACAGCATGCAGTACCTTGCCGCTACCGAATTCTTCCGTAAAGCGGTTAAAGAATATCCCGATTATTACACGGCGCGGGACCACCTGGCCCGGGCGTACAAGCTGGCCGGTTTTACCGATTCGGCACTGAAGGAATGGGAGATTCTATCTGAAGTGTCTCCGGATAACGTGGCGGTGACCAGTAAAATTGAAAATCTGCGCTTCGAAGATACCCAGCTCGATACAACGAAGGACAGTTCCGAATACGTTGTATACGAGACCTACCTGTCGTCACACTACAGCAGATTCCGATTCAGCGATCCGGTCGATATCACTGTGGACAATGAAAAGAACGTATACATTACGGCATTTGCGGACGGAGCCCTGGTAAAGCTTGATTCAAACGGAAAAGGAGTTTATTCTATTAAGATGTCGCTGAACAGCAGGCTCTACGGCATTGATTTCCACGACGACAAGCTTGCGGTATCTGATTTCAGAGCCGACCGCATCTATATCCTCGACAAACGGGGCAGCGTGCTCAGTAGAATCGGCGCAAGCGGGGGCGGCGGAGGGCAATTTCATGGACCGGAGGGCCTCAGCTTCGACTCAACGGGCAGGCTCTATGTTGTCGATTCCGGGAACAGCCGGGTGCAGAAGTTCGATGAAAACGGCGCATTCATCCTCGAGTTCGGTAAAAAAGGAGAGTATGAGGGGGAGCTCTCCCGGCCAACAGACGTGGCTGTGATCCTGGACCGGGTCTACGTGACAGATACCGGCAACCGCCGGATAGCCTGTTTCGATGATTCCGGAAATTTCGTGGAGAATATCGCCATAGATGACTTGGAGTCGCCCCGGGGAATCACCCGCATCAAGGACGAGCTCCTCATTTCCGACGAGAAAAAGGGTCTCCTCTGGTATGGCCCGTCAACCGGTTCGACCACCTGGTTCAGATCGCTTGCCGGAGGTGGTGACGGCCTGTCGCGTCCGGTGTCATCCGCCGCTGACCGGGACGGATATCTCTACTGCCTGGATTACAACCGCCAGGCCGTGGTGCTCTATTCGCCGGTGCAGAAGAGATACTCGAACGTGAGCCTTGAGATCACCTCGGTGGACCTTGGCAGCTTCCCGGTGGTGGCCTTCTACGTCAATGTCAGGAACAGGGACGGCACCCCCCTCTACGGCCTGGACGCGACCAACTTCATGGTCACCGAAGACAGCGCTCCCATCAATAACCTCTACATCAATTACCTGAAGCGGCTCCTGCCGTCGGTATCGATAGCCCTCTGCGTCGACCGGTCCGAACAGGCAGAAGAATTCCGCGGCGATATTCCCTGGGCTGCCGATTTTATTCTGCAAAAGATGCGGAAGAATGATTCAATCGAAGTGATAAATTTCAATGAGGAGTCCTGGGTGGGCAACAAGTACGACTGGAGCAGGCGGAGAACCCTCAAGGCGTTGAAACAACGCGACTACGGGGACGGGAAAAACATCGGGAAGGCCCTGTATGCCGCGGTCAGCAACCTCGTTCCGCGGCTGAACCGTCGAGGCATCGTCCTCGTCACGGACGGCAAAGTCCGGAATGAATCATTCGTCAGTTATACGCCCACGAATATCATCCGGTACGCGAAATCGCATTACATCCCGATCTATGTCATATCCTTCCGGGAGCCGGATGCCCAGCTTCGGAGCATCGCGACTGAAACCGGCGGCGCGGTCTACCGTCCGCGGGATCTGGACGGGCTCCGATCCATCTATTCGCGAATAAAAAATTCCGAAGAATACCGGTATGTCATGGTCTACTCGACATTCAAGCTTCCCTCGTTCCGGGGATGGTGGTCCGATGTGAAAATCGAAGTGAGCCACAAGGGGCAGAAGGGCGTTGAATGGGGCGGCTACTTCGTGCCGTAGGAGAATGATGAGCATGCGGTATATTCAACAGGGACTCATTACTGCTCTGAGGAAAAAGGGCATATCATCCGGCTCGGTGCTGCGGGCCATGGCTGCCGTGCCGCGCCACCTGTTCGTATCGGAGGCGCTGCGGTACCACGCCTATGACGACATTTCCCTCCCTATCGGCCACGGGCAGACGATATCCAAGCCGTCGGTGATCGCGCATATGGTGCAGGCCCTGGAGCTGACCGGCGATGAATGGGTTCTCGAGATTGGAACCGGCTCCGGGTATCAGGCAGCCATCATTGCGGAGCTGGCCGGTTCGCTGGTCACCATGGAGCGAATCGAGGAACTTCTCAACCGGGCGCGCAGCGTCCTGTTACGGCTTGGATACGGCGGTATCCGGTTCGTTCACTCGGACGATTTCACACACGTGAAGGGCTCTTTTGACGCGGTCATTGTTTCAGCGGGCGCGGACATCATGCCCGTCGCGCTCTTCGACAAGGTCGCGCCCGGCGGCAGGCTGATTATCCCCGTCGGGAAGCAATCAAGCCACCGGATCAAGAAATTCATCAAAAAGCAGAGCGGCGACATCATCGAGGAGGATATCGGAGAGGCCACGTTCGTGCCGTATATCATCGGCGAAACTGCTTGATCGTCGCCGCAGCGAGTCCGCGGCTATGGCCGCGGATGATGAAAGGACCCAGCCTCAGAGCCTGTCGAACTTTCTCTTGATATATGTGGTAAAATCGGTTTCAATTGGCTTGTATTCCTGGTTCAACAGGGGCGAAGATATCAGGTAATCGGCCGTTGACCGGTTACAGGCCGTGGGGACATTGTACAGTACGCAGATCCTGAGGAGCGCCTTCACGTCCACGTCGTGGGGCTGAGGCTCCATAGGGTCCCAGAGGAAGATCATCAAGTCGATCCTGCCCTCGCTTATGAGCGCTCCCATCTGCTGGTCGCCGCCCAGGGGCCCCGATTTCAATTTTTCGATGCTGAAGGGCGCGCCCGTTTTTTTCATGAGCACCTCTTCCACCATCCTGCCGGTGGTACCGGTGCATACCAGATCGTGAGCGATGAGGATATTCCAGTTCCACTCCACCCACTCGATGAGGTCTCTTTTTCTGTTGTCGTGAGCTACCAGCGCGATTCGTTTTTTATTCAAGAATTTTCTCCCGTTATTGCATTATGATATCATACACCGCCAGTCAGTATGGTGACAGAAATAAAAAATACAAGCGTCCTGTCAATGATTTAATGGGCCTGCTCCCTCATGCGTGTATACGCTCTGAAACCCATTTGATCGATTTCCTGAACTGTTCGTTGCCACCCGCACTGTTCCCCTCCTCCGGGTAAACTTCGATGACCTTTTCGCTCTGAATGTGATTGAATAGGCTGAAAACGCATTCGGGCGGCGACAGGGTGTCCTTGAATCCGACGGTGGCCAACAACGGGCATCGGATCCTATCGGCGAAGTTAAGCGCGTCATAATAGGTGAGATTATCTTTTATCTGCTTCTTTTTACTTTTAACCGTGGCCATGAATTCATTTATCTCCCTGGTGGCATCACTCGTGGAAATATTCTGGCTCTGCGGCAGATGGCAGAATGCCGGCGTTTCCAGAACAAGGGCTGCAATCCGGTCTGAATAGGCTGCGGCGAAGACGGCGGCCGCTGCCCCAAAGCCCTTGCCGATAATCCCTATGGCGCTGCAGCTTATCTCCGGAACAAGCCTGAGCATGTCGATGGACCGGTACAGGTCCAGGTATACGGCTTTCACATAGTATGTGTCGCGGTCAAGTATGTTCTCGATCATGTACCCCGGGGAAACGAATTCATCCTCCTCGCTGTCCGGGGACCTGATGATATTGGCATGCCCCCGCAGGGTTATGAAGAAATAGGCCATTGTGGCGTCGAGAAGCTGCTGGGGGTAGTGCACGATGCTGTTGTAATCGTGTATGTGGATGATCACTTTCGGCTTCGGCGTGTCCCGGGGCACCAGGAGCTCCCCGGTTACGGTTGATTTCGTGTATCCCTTGTATGAAACGTCGTACGATGTAAATCGGTGCGATGTTTTCCTGGCGTTCTTGATGAGTTCTGTCTCGAGAGGAATCTTTTTTATTTCAGCGATTGACTTTTCCCAAAACTGGTCGAAATCGCTTTTTTTATCCGGGGGGGGCAGGTTTAAAAAATACCTATCGAAATTGCTGAGCGGCATCGCGGTCAAAAATTGGTTATTTTATAAAGTAGGTAGTAGTTATTGCTGAGCAGCACATACAGCAGAATAAGCAGCACTGCCGAGACAAGTATGAAAAAGAAGAATATTGACAGATAGTAAAGGGGCTTCCGCACCAGGTACCGGGCGATTTCCCTGTTCGCGAGGCCCTCTCTCTTGAGCCGGTATATCTTCAAACCGAGGAGGAAGGCGAGGAGCCCGATGAGCCCGAATATCGAGAGGTCTTTGACGATAAAGTTGAATGCCCCGGTATGTTTCACCGCGAAGAGCGTCACCGGGTAAATCAGCAGGTTCATCACGACCAGTGAGATGACGGCGACCGCCATGGTGAACACGGCAAGGGTGAATATTTCACGGTATCGGTCCCGCAGTTTTACTTTTTCATACAGATTTCCATTGTGCATGAGAAATGCCTCTGGCATATGCGGCTCACGGGCGGTCTTGAGAGAAGCTAAATATTATTTAATTTCTTCTTTTGTATCGACGCCCATTTCTTCCAGCGCCTTTTTCGCCGCTGTCCGAACGCCGGCGTTTTGATCATTTTTCATTTTGTATTTTAAAATGTCAATTGTTCTTTTATCCTTGAATTCTTTTATAAGGGTAACGGCCTTCAGTCGCACCTGCGGGTTGTTGCTCCTCAGGGCGTTGATCAATTTCGGCACCGCTTCCCGGTCGCCCAGCTTCACCAGTGCGGCGATTGAGTAAAGGTGAAGCGAATAATAATTTTTACGCTTTTTGGCGTCGTACGAGTCGATGGTGTTGACGACCTTTTTGATATCGGCGGCCACATCTTTCATACCCAGCTTGGAGAGCGAGTTGACCGCGAAAGCGCGCAACATGGTATCCTCGTCCTCGTCCCGATAGATCTTTAAGAGCGTCTCTTTCGCGTCCCTTGATTGAACCGTGCCGAGGAAAAGCACCAGCGATTCCTTGATGCCCTTGTGAGTCTTGTTGCTTTCCAGCGCTTCTTTCGAAAATGGCACCAGTTCAACCGCCTTGAATTCTCCCAGGGTCTGGATCAGCGCGTTGGTGAAGTTCGCGTTGTTGCCCAGGTCCTGTTCCTTGAGCTTCCGGATCAGGTCGTCCCTGGCCGATACGGCCTTCAGACTTTTGAGGCCGTACACCGATGCGGTTCGAACTTCTTCGGACTGGTGATGCAAGTTTTGCGTCATGAGCGGTATGGCGCTGGAGTCCTTTATCTCGCCCAGGGTCGTGATGGCCTTTGTCAAAACCTCGGGGTCTTCCTCTTCCTTCATCAGGCCGATCAGTTTTTTGACCAGCTTTCCTTTAATGGCCGTGTCTTTGATCTGTTCGATTTTGACGATCGCCCTCATACGGTCTTCCTGAACGCCGTAGTCAAGGGTCTGTTCTATCCATTCGGCCTTTTTATCATCAGTTTGCAGCGGTTCTTTAGCTTTCTCCTTCGGCTGGTTTTTTTCGGTTTTTTTCGCGGGGGCGGTCTCTTTGATCGCGACTTTCTTCTCGGCTTTTTCCGCGACAGCCGCGCTTGTTTTAACGGTTTTTCGAATTTCTTCTGCTGAGGCGGATATTGAATAAAGCCCGGTCAGCATGGCGGCCACCAGAATACAGGCCTGTTTGGCTGATGTGGTGATGTAAACACGGGCCCTCCTTCGGAGCCTATTTATTAAATGTTTTTTCATGGCGTCACTCTGTATCATGTTTTTTATTAATATCGGATTGCCGCTCCGTGATAATAATGGCTGGTTTGAAAATATATTTTTTTATATCGATTTCTGTCGTTCACTGCATTTGGCATTGACAGATACATACTTTTGAATAACAGTTAATAATATACAATACTAATTTACTCGGCTTAGGCGAAAATTGAAATAAGACCTCCCTCCCCCTTGAGGGAGGGGAATAAAAATCTCCTCAGTCGAATTAATTACTAGACTCAGGCGTTTTTTTGCATAGATAAATTGATAAACAGGTAAAATTCGCCTAACTCAAGTTATTTATGAAATTGTTCACCTGCGCCGGTTCAGAGTTGATGAAAACCGACACTATATTGCGCCGGCTGTTCCCTGTATTTGCACGAGTGAGATTATAAGCGGCGATATCATACCGTGTCCATTAAAAAAAAATTGCACCATATCATTGCTTCTCTGGTGAGCCCGCAGGAGGGGGATGTGCCCGTCACCGGGATCTCTATCTGTGATCATTTCAGACCGGGTGAGATCGATGACGCGTCAGTTGCCAGGAACCTTGTTGCGTCGTTCCTCATTCGGCTTTCAGGCCCGGCCATGCCGAGATTTGAGGAGGCCGGCCGGTACCTTGAAGGCATGAGGGGATCGCGCTGGAACGGGGCCGCGGAATTTCTTTCAGCCGGCATTGAGCTGACCGTACGGGAGATAGAGGAGCGATACGAGCAGGACGAACGGTTCAAAATATCTTTTAATGACCTGTATGATCACATAGTTAGAAGTGGGTCCTCCTCCAGTTTCTCCGAAACAATTTCAAAGATCTGGATGGCATTTTTCCCGGAAGGGATCATTGAGGGCGACCTTACGACCAGGGTCGCCGATCTGCGCGCGAAGAGGAAGATCATGATTTCGTCTCTCAATACACGGCCGATCCAATCCCCGGAGCGGGAAGTCCTGTTCGCCTCAAATATTCTCCTCACCATCCCCCGCTCTGATCGCATCGCGGGCGCCGATGGCGATCCGAATATACGTGAGGCGCTGCGATGCACAGCGGCGGAGGAGCAGATCAGCTGGTACGATCATCCCGTACCGGTGGGCGTGCCCCTTGAATCGAACGAGGCCGTGTACGGCCTGCGGAACCTTTCGGATGCCGTGCTCTATGAGGAGCAGTGCGGCGGAAAGGAACCCGGGCGGAATATTGACTGCGTGCTTTCGGTATCCGTAACGCATCCGGGACTTCACGCTATCGCGCGGCCCTGGCTCCGGTCCGAGCTGGCGCGGGCGGGGGGAATCCGGGGGATCAATCTCTATCTTTTTACTGAGGAAGACACGAAATACCTCATGAACGAAATTCTGCTTCCCGCGGCCCGGCGCTATATCGCTGCTCCCGAGGAGGCTCCCCTGAGGGAAGTCTTCGGCGTTGACGGCGAATACGGCCGGCACTACAGCTTCCTCAAGGCCATGGCGCGCTTCTGGAACGTGTTCATATCGCCAGAGATCAGGGCCACCTTTAAAGTGGATCTTGACCAGGTCTTTCCACAGGAGGCACTGGTCCGGGAGACGGGGGCCTCCGCCTTCGGACATATGCGGTCACCACTGTGGGGCGCCCGGGGAATCGACAGTCTGGGCAGGGACGTGTACCTTGGATTGATAGCCGGCGCGCTGGTGAACCGTAAGGATATCGGCGCTTCCCTGTTCACGCCCGATGTGGCGTTTCCCGGAATTGAACCAACGGGTGACGAGGTTATCTTCCGGAGCACGGTGCCCCAGGCCCTGTCCACTGAAACAGAGATGATGACCCGGTACGGGGACGGGTGTGAGTTTGACGGAAGGTCGACCTGTCTGCAGCGGGTCCATGTGACCGGCGGGACCAGCGGGATACTGGTTGATGCGTTGAAGGAGTACCGGCCCTTTACGCCGACGATATTCGGCAGGGCGGAAGACCAGGCCTATCTGCTTTCAGTTCTGTTTAA
>Ga0154692_120_pt15 | contig 12249 bp, 10 predicted proteins | sample Rifle2008BG13ft_FD_116121 | JGI IMG/M metagenome (GOLD analysis project Ga0154692, IMG submission 116121) | Spirochaetes bacterium RBG_13_51_14
GCAGGTGAGAAACCGCAACACGGTCTACATCCGGACACCTGGAGTCGGACAGTATTTTATCAATGGGATACCGGTCCATGCTGAGAAAATCCGCGAAAAGCTGTTCATACTGAATATTGAATTATAAGTTGAATGTATCGATTGCATTTCATAATTACCGATAACTGCAATTATTCTCCACTGCTCTGACCCCCTGAAATGAACAGCATCCTTGCTCTGACCCCGGACGGTTTTTCTTGCACTATACACTGAAAGGTACGTTATAGCAAAACCTTTTCATTGAAAAAATAATCCATGGAAAACCAATCCGTGTCCTCCCGCAGCCTATGAGTGTCATAAATATATGTATGTTAACACAGAGTGCACAGAGGTCGCAGATAAAATATGGATACTATCAATTTTGATAGAGTGAATAAACCATGTCATTTCTTTCTCTGTGATCTTTGCGGCCTCTGTGTTGTAACTTTAGGATTTAAAATAATAACATTAGTACGATATCCGGTAGCGGTGGCATCAATTGTTTGCCTGTATATCGCCGACCGGAAATGGAAGAGACTCTGGAAAAACCCATATCCTTATCGGCGGCTATTTCAGGATGAAACGGGGGCTGTGATGCTAAATGTTCGAAATTTTTCTAATAAATGCCTTTATTTCTTGATATTTAAGCTAGCCGCTGTTTTATTATTCAGCGGGCGGGAAATGTATACAATTCAAATGTGATCTTTATCAATTTCGGGCCGGCGCGCGAAATTTCAAGGCCCCGTTCCGGGCGTTTTGTGTGAACAAGGGACTTTATGCAATCCGCAGCCAGCACAGATAATACCCATTATGCCCCGTGTGACGCGACCCGAGAGGACGGATTTTCCTGTATAATCATTCATTGCTAATATAAAAATTTTCAGGAGGATCGAGATATGAAAATTCAATCAACATTCATGGTTCTGATATTGCTTTGCGGCTCACTGATGTTCAATGCCTGCGATGATGACGGCGACAAGGACAAGACGAGTCAGCTCCTGCCGATGTTATTACTCGGCGGCGGATATTCAGCGGGAAATATGGAAACCTACACTGCTGATGGAGTCTCGTTCGATATGGTCTATGTGCCCAGAGGCAAGACCTTCCCGACGGGAACTAATGATCAAGGCGAAGCCACGGTGGCCAAAGCCTACTGGATAGGAGAGACCGAGGTGACCTACGAATTATGGTATAAAGTATATACCTGGGCTATAGATACCTCTGTTGATCATGATGGCGACGGATTAACCTTTGATGCGAATGCAGATAATGATGTATATATATTTGCCAATACCGGGATACCGGGTCATAACGGTACGGCAGGCACAGAAACAGCCAGTCAGGAACCCGTAACCATGATCAACTGGCGTAATGCCATGGTGTGGTGCAATGCCCTTACGGAGTGGTATAATGCGCAGCAAGGCACCGGTTATGATTGCGTGTATACTTCAGACAGTGGATACACAACACCAATTCGAACATCAACCAATGATAGTACTGACACCACCCCGGCTGATGGAATTTTAGATAATTCACTAATACAAGGCAGTGAGGATTATCCCTATTTGAATGTCAAAGCTAAGGGATTCAGGCTGCCCACCGGCAACGAATGGGAGCTTGCGGCCCGATATATCGATGGCACAACCTGGCTTTATGGAGATCACGCGAGCGGAGACCAGTCCGGCGCATGTTATGATGACGGATCGATTTTAGGCGGGCAGGGTCTCTCCACTGTGTTTGGCGATTATGCTGTTTATCTCGATAATTCCGGGTTATCAACCGCAATAGTAAAAAGCAAAACAACCGGAGCTAATGCCCTTGGCCTGTACGATATGAGCGGCAATATCATGGAATATGTTTTTGACTGGTATTTAGCTGGGATTTGTCGCGTGGCACATGGCGGCGGCTGGTTCAGCGCTGGCGCGGATCTGCAGGTTGGTTACATAAGAAACCCCCGCCCATATGATGTGGGCAACGACCTGGGCTTCCGCTTTGCGAGAACCCAGTAGCGTATCGACAGTTCGACAGGCTCACTGCGGCGCTTCAGACGGCATGCGCCGGTGCAGATAAAGCCCCTTATGCCCCGTGGGATACGGCCGGTGAGGAAAGTTTCTCCGGACAATAAATCCGGCTACAGCGCATGCTGCCGGGCGAAGGCGATCCTTTTTTTTATGGAGGGGTGGCTGTAGAACATGAACTCCCTCGCGGGATTGGGGTCCCGGTCCGCCAGGTTGAGGTCGGCCAGCTTTTCCATGGTCGATATGAAGGCCTCCCGGTCGCGGGTGACATCCGGGGCGTACCGGTCAGCCTCGCGCTCGAACCGGCGCGACAGCGCGTTGGAAGCCGGCATGGTGACCAGGCTTAACAGGGTCAGGTAAAAGAAGAGGATCGGGATGGCGGCGACATCATAGACGTGCGCGTAGCCGAGATACCAAATTTAAGGCCCCTGTCCAGTACTTTTTTTGTGGCGAGGTGCTTCAGGCGGCCCGGAGCATGTGCGGATAAGGCCCATCGTGTCCCATTGACCGTTTCTGATGAGGATGTATTTCCTGAATAGTTAAAATAGATAACTTTGCCCATCGTCGAAAGATTGCCCTCGGGACCGGTACTTTATAGATAGTGCAATTTCTATCAAGGAGGTAAAAAACAATCACTTATTCTAATTTTCGAATTATACTCTTTCTAATCCTCCTGCTGGTAAGCGGTTACTATATATTGAAGCTGTTTAGCAAGCTAACGGGCATCAACATGTTTTCCGCCATGGCATGGGCTTTCCGTGCCAAAGCGCCTGAAGGAAAAAAGCCGGTTCGGCTGTTATTTTATTTTACGATATTTACATATTTAATATCCTTTACGATATTTTTTGTTTTTCTTTTCTTTTTACCAAAACGGGTTTTCGATATGAATCAATATCATGCGGGCGGATTACTGGGTTATCGGGATGTCGGGGTCAAGGTGTATGATCCTTCCCAGCACGCCTATGTTGCTTATCCGGTGTTTTTTGCTCCCCTTCCTGCCAATAAATTTACAGAAACCTTTGAGGTGGTATTATTATATAAACAGCCCTCTGATAACTACTATCAAACCACCGAGTTAATGAGCCTGTACTTCAATCTTCCAGGGCTGATAGCCGGCGTCCTTTTCCTGGCTTTGGTGTATATAATTTTATTTTCCCTGGCAAAAGAATATAAGCGAAAAAAATTATCCCATCATTTCATGGCTGATCAGTTTCGAAAAATAGTGGGAATAGCTCCCTGGAAAGCACTTGTGATTTTCCTATCCATATTTGTGCTCATTCTGGGCATAAGCGCCATATCCATTAAAAGACTCATTTATCATTACAGTAACATTTATGGCTCCCATCAGAAAGCCTTTAGAAGCGCGCAATTAAAAAAAGTATCTCCTCAAGATACTCTAACAGGATATGTCATCAGGCGGTTTCAGAGTCGGGAAAGTGAAACCAGTTCAACACAAAGTGCCGATGGTAGAAGAACGCGTCAGGAAACAACATATTATACCGTTTTCCACTATACCGTCGAATTCAGGGATCTGATTCATATCCCTGTCTATTTAAATCTGGAGCTTCACGAGGCAAGAGAGGAAGTAAAGGTGCTCAATAAGCATTTTCCGGATACAATGACCGTGGTCCCGAGCTATATTAAAGAGTACGCTTTTATAGTAAATCCGGATTATTCTATTTCCCTAAAGAGGGATGTAAAGGAAATGCACAAAAATAGATTGTTGCAATAAGCTTATGGGCACCTCTAAAAATTTGATTTTTCCACCCCCACTAACTCCCCCTTCCAGGGGGAGAATAAAAGAGGGGGTAAAATCTAATTTTTACCTTAAAAGTGCCCAAGGGAACCATCCGAATTTGATTTGTCGAGGTTCCCTTATGACATGAATATAAAATTCAAAGAAAAGAAAATGACAAAGGTACTTTTACTTAAGATATTTTTAATAGTCATCGGCGGCATATTCCTTATGTTCTTTATATATTTATTCGGGAAAAATATTCTTTTTCTTAGAAGTTGTGTTCAGACAAAAGGCTTTGTTCATACTATTGCAAGATCGCGGAACGACTATAACCAGTTTACCCCTGTTATTAAATTCTCAACGTCAACCGTTGAAGAGTTTACCTTCAGCCCGGATTCAAGCAGCACCAATCCTCGGTATAAAGTGGGCCAGGAAGTAAGCGTACTATATGATCCGGATTTTCCCGAAGACGCACATATCAAATCATTCTTTGCATTATGGATCGGGCCCATCGTTTTATTCATTGTAGCGGGCTTGCTTCTTGGACTGGGAATAGGGATACCGCCCGAGCAGACATCGGCAGCGGTACAGATTCCAGTTCCGCATGTAAAGAAGGAATTAGTGACCTTCTCTGATAAAATGCAGTACTACTGGCCAAAATATGTCATTCCCGGCGGATTCATACTGTTCGGCTTGATTACTATCGGAATGGGTATAGCGGATGTTAAAAATATGGTATCCAGCAAAAGCTGGCCAACGGCCAAGGGAATAGTTATGAAGTCCGAGGTTCAATCTTCCGGTCAATATTTTTATCCCGAAATAACATATGTCTTCCACGTAAAAAAGAAAAAATATGAAAGCAGCAATTTTGATTTATCCAACACTCAGTCGGGCGATCCCCTGCCATCCAAAAGAGCGGTAAAGCGCTACCCTGCCGGAAAGGAGGTAACGGTGTATTATAATCCTACAAATCCGGAAGAATGCGCGCTGGAACCCGGTTTTGAATGGAGCGTTCTGGTGATGATGTTCGGAGGCGGGGCCGCCTTTTTATTTTTTGCATGGATGGTGATCATGGCCCTGCGCATTGGATTGATAAAAACATAGGTGTATTTTACTAAATATTAACAATAATTTTAATAGGCAATTTTCGTGATGGACTTTTTTTCCCTCATGCTTCAATGCTAATAAAATCTGAATTATTAGGGGGGAATTATGAAAAATTCACCGTTTATTAATTCCGGAAATCGCTCTGTGCTTGGAATCCTGGCGGCAATAGCGCTGTCCTGCGCATCCATTTTGCTCTGGGCCGGATGCGATCTGCAGCCGGCGCAGAACCTCGTCTCAAGAAACGACCTGGGCGCAACTGCATCGGACGAAGGCGCGACCGGTACAAAAAGCTCCCTGCTTCACTTCGCACAGATGTCCGATGTCCACATAGTGGACGACACTGACCCGCTGCGGCTGGAAAACATCAAGCTCTGCCCCCAAAGCCAGTACGACCTCGGTTACCTTGACGTACTCATTCAGGGCATCAGCAGGGAACAGGACCTGTACAGCGCCCGCACCTGGGACGCGGTGATCAGCTCCATAAACGACGCAGATAATTCCGACCCGTTTGCGTTCGCGATCTCAACGGGCGACCACACCGATACCGGATTGAAAGGCGAATTGCAGTGGTTCATTGAAATCGCTGACGGGATATTGTCCGATTCGCTCCTTACGGCCATCGCCGAGGGAGCGGTGGCCGACTTCAAGCCTGCCGGCCTTAACCCTCCCTGGTACGCCGCGGTGGGCAACCATGACGTTGAGTACGAGGGTACTGTCAACAACTCGTCTTTTTTATTGTGTCTGCTCTCCCTGTATGGAGACACGGGCGCGCTCAGCGAACTGCCCGACGTTCTCGAAGCGTATAAATCGTCCGTCACGGAGCCGTGGTGGCATGGGTTCGCGAATCAGCCTGGTTCGTCGATGGCGAATTCGTACGGCTACTACAGCTTCGATCCGAACGACATCGTCCACTGCATCGTGCTCAATACGGCTATATTCATTCCGGCCGGGGAAAAGGAGACTTTCTCCGAAGGCTGTCTTGACCTCTCCCAGTTCGACTGGATGATACGCGATATCGAGGCGAACCGGGACCGGCTTTGCGTCATTTTCTCTCATCACAGTCCGCTCAGCAGTTTTTACGACAGCCTGAGCGAAGTTAAGGCCGACGAACTCATGAAAAAGCTCGCCTCGTACGACAACGTCATTGCCCACATCTGCGGGCATGACCACATCAACGCGATCGACCCGGTGAAAAACGAATCCGGTGCGGGCGGGTACTGGAACATCAACACCTGCGCGATTATCGATTGGCCCCAGGAATGGCGGAACATCACCATTAAAGACAACGGTAATGGCACCGGCGCCATCTCATGTCGAATGGTGCGTCACAGCGACGGCCTGTGCCTGGAAATTGCGTCCGGCGATCCTGACGCGCAAAAATCTACCCGCGAAGGGACGAAACAGGACAGGGACGTATCGCTCAAATTCGCTATCCCGGCCGCGGTAAAAAACCGGATACTCTCGCTTTAGCCGGCATGCGCGCAAATCAGTGAAAATTACCGCCGGGGCCGAATACCAGGTCCCCGGCATCGTCGCCTTCATACAGATCATTCCCGCACACATCTTCCCGTTGATAAATATATCGAACAAAAACGAAAAACTACTGAAAAGCCTGTCGCCATCCCCCTCCCCGATCGTTATACATTTTGATAGATTAAAAAAATCATAGTCCATCCATAACGGGACGGACGATCGTCTCCATGTTTTTTGGTATTAATATTTCGACACAGCAAAGAAAGCGGCAAGAAGCCATACAAGGAGTATGCGAATGATGCGGTAATTATCGAATACAGATATATAGAATCATCCGATTTGATGGCGTCTGTCAGAAATTCCGAACACCTGTTCCGTACGCTCGTGAAGATGGGGAAGATATAGCTCCCCGCGTGCTTCCGGATGAGCGGAACAGCATGTCGACGCCTTCACTGATGAATCAATGCAAGTAATAAAATACTTCATCAATACTTCCCGGGATTTACTCATATCTTACCACAAAGCAATTGCTATTGTTGAAACCGCCAGCAACGGTCACGTCATGACCGAAATCATACGTTTCGTTTCCTGTTATGTATCCAGCTGTATAGATGCCATAAGCGTTCGATGCGATAGCTTGAAAGGATGATTCGTCCGGCCCGGTTTTTACTGATTTTGCCAATAACGGTAACCCTGCAATATTGTAACTCACCAAAACGATATTTGCCCCATCGCTTTTACCGGTAACGGTCACGTCTTTGCCCAACATACCAGTGCCGAAATTATAGGTTTCATTTCCTGTTATGTATCCCACCGCACAGATGTTTCCGCGTATCGCTATGGAATTAAACATAGAGTCATTCAGCCCGGCGGCTACTGATCGCGCCCATTGAGGATTGCCGCTCTCGTCGTATTTTATCAGAACGCCATTGGTACCGGCGCCGCCGCCGGAAACGGTCACGCCACTGCCGAAGTCGTAGGTCACATTGCCTGTTACGTAACCAGCTGCATAGATTTCAGTGTACAGCACTGCAATTGAAAGAAAGCTTGAATCGCCCGGCGCCGTAACGATCGATGTCGCCCATTGAGGATTACCGCTCTCGTCGTATTTTACAAGAACTCCATTGGTCCCGGTGCCGCCGCCGGCGGCGGTCACGCCGTTGCCGAAGTCATAGGTCCCATTCCCGGTTATGTATCCGGTTGCGAGGATGCCGTCCATATGCGCGGTTATTGAATTAAAGCAGGAGTCATCGGGACCGACAGGTATGGATGCCACCCATTGTGGATCGCCGTTCGGGTCGTATTTTACCAGGACGCCGTTGATGCCGGCGCCGCTGCTCTGAGCGGTGACGCCGTTGCCGAAGTCATAGGTCCCATTCCCGGTTATGTATCCGGCCGCGTACACGCTGCCAAATCGAGCTATGATAGCATAGAAGCATGATTCATTAGGTCCAGAGGTAACGGATCTGGCCCATTGGGGATTGCCGCCTGCGTTGTATTTTATCAGAACAAGGTTCGCTCCGGTTCCGCCGCCGGCGATAGTCACGCTGTTGCCGAAATCATATGTTCCATTTCCTGTTATGTATCCTGCGGCGTATACGCCGTCGTATCCGCCATCAACGGCATGAAAGGAGGAGTCGCCCGGCGCCGTGACGACCGATGCCGCCCATTGGGGATTTCCGCGCAAGTTGTATTTTACCAGAATACCATTGGCTCCGGTGCCGTCGCTGGCAGTGGTCACGCCGTTGCCAAAGTCATAGATCTCATTACCTGTAATATATCCTCCTGCGTACAATCCGTCGTGCAACGCAACGGCATGAAAGCAGGAGTCATTTGGCGCGGTGGGTACTGAATGCGCCCATTGCGCTTCACCTTGTATATATATGAATCTATTTAGTACCTCAATAGGTAATACTATAAGATAATAAATTATTCCTTTACCTAAATCTGATAATGCATCACTACACCAACACCCATTGTTGAATAAAGCCAGCAATAGACTCAACACAACAAAATGAATGGCCTTTCTCATTCTCATTTTTTTCCCCCACAATAAAAAAATGTGAATAACAGTCCTGATCAATAATTCAATGATATTTCAATGCAACATAGAACCGATTGCCCCCCCACTTAAAATGAAAATATTGGAATTCAATAATAAACAATATAGTATGGTTTTATAATATATATATATAGTGTCAGAAACCAAAAAAAAATGCGTAAATTTTTTTTAAAAAAGTGCTTACAAGGCAATTAATATATGAAATTTTGTATAAGGATGACGTGTGAAATAGTACTTTTAAACAGAAATCTCGTACATATAAATCTGGACACATGAAGAAGGGGCATAAAGCCGCGCATAACTACAGCTCCCACTTCCGGGCGAATTCAATCCTTTTCTTAATGGAGGGATGGCTGTAGAACATGAATTCGGTCACGGGGTTGGGATCCCGGTCGGCCAGGTTCATGTCCGCCAGCTTTTCCATTGACGAAATAAAGGAGTCCCGGTCGCCGGTGATTTCCAGGGCGTACCGATCCGCCTCTCGCTCGTATTTCCGGGACAGGGCATTGGAAAGGGGCATGGTGATGAGGCTGACCAGTGTCAGATAAAAGAAAAGTACGGGGACCGCGGCAATATCATACGCGTTGTGAAATCCGAGGCTGCCGAGCGTCAGCCGGTATATCTGGTTGCAGAGAAAGAACGACAGGTATACCCCGGCGGCGCCAATGAGTATGGATTTGACGATATGCCTCTTCTGATAGTGGCCCATCTCATGAGCGAAAACCACGGCGATTTCATTGGTCGTGAAGTGCTCGATAAGCGTATCGGATATGATGACACGCTTGCTCCTGCCGATGCCGGTGAATCCCGCGTTGGCCTTTTTCGTGTCCTTGCTCAGGTTGAAGGCATAAATCCCCCTGATGGTTATGTCCTGCCGTCCCAGAAGGGACTCGATCTTCAGTTTGATCTCATCGGACTCCAGCTCTTTGAACTTGTAAAAGAGAGGGAAGATGATCACCGGCGCGACCCGCGCAATGAAAACCGAAACCAGGAACACAACCGTGCTGAAGTAGATCCACCAGAACCAGCCGGTCGCTTTGAGAAAAAAGTAAAACGCAAGCGCCACCGGTACGCTGATGACAATGCCGACGGCCGCTCCCTTGATCTTCTCGAAGAGCCATGCGGGGAATGTCTGGTTGGATAGATTAAACCGATGCTCGACGATGTACCCGCCGTAAAAATCAAACGGGACATTGATAATCGTGTAGATGATCCCGACAGTTGTTATAAAAGCGAAGAAAATCAGATAATCGCTTGAAATGTATCCTGCCAGGGTATTGACCAGAAGGGGGGATATTCCGCTGAAAGCGAGGACGGCGATGATTACACCGTTCAGTATGATATCCGTAATCGTCAGCCTCAGCTTTATTCTATTGTATGCTTTTTCGCGGGACTCTCTGAGTTTGTCGGCTGAACCGTCGCTCATCACCGGCCTCCGGTCGTCTCAGTCGTTATCGCTGTCGTATCCTGAAGCGGGAATGTTGTTCCGGTTGAAGAAGGACGAGAGATTCTGACCGGATCGTATTACAATGGCCATCAAGAGCGCGGCTGATGCGCTGGCAATGATCAGGCTTATGCCTGGTCTCACCCCGGCCGACATGGTGATGGGCGCCGTGATGATCCAGTCAATCGCGCCGGTCAGGACGCCCGTTACAAGGCGGCCCCGCTTCTGCAGGCGAAACCTGTTGATGAGCACCACGGACACCGCCAGGGCCGCCAGAAAAATCATGGCCGCTGCGATATAGGGGTTGTCGCTTCTCATGGAATTATGACCGCCCTTCTCCGCCAGCGCCATTAGCGGGAATGATGCAAGCGGCGCAAAATAAAGCAATCTTTTCATGTACCGATACCTCAATTCTGCGGATCAAGAGCCGGCGTCAGAGAGTCATACGACACCCTTAAGCGAACCCAGTAATTCTCCATCCGGTCATCAAAACGCGTCGTCCGGCATCCGTTACCGGTATTCCCTGCCCATGGTAAAGGCCTTCAGGTTCATTTCGAGGAATTTCTCATTGACCAGGGATCGCAGTGCCGTTTCCCACTGCGCCTCGTTGAACTCAAGGTCCTTTGAGAGGATGCCCAGCATGACGACGTTGACCGCCTTGCGGGTGCCAACCTCCTTTAAGATCTCCGTTGTGTCAACAAATAAAGCATTTTTAACGTTTTTCGCGATCCACTCGCGAAGGTCGGGCGGATAAGTCATGGCGCCCGTCTGAACCGGCGCGGGGTCAACCTTTTCCATGTTGATAATGAGCTTTCCGCCCGGCGCCAGGTACTCCAGCTTTCGCATCACCTCCAGCAGCTCCAGGCTCACGATAAAATCGGCCGTTTCTCTGGGGATGAGGGGCGAAAACACCTTTTCGCCGTACCGGATGTTGCAATCCACGCTTCCGCCGCGCTGGGCCATGCCGTGCACTTCGGACTCCTTGACGTCATATCCGGCGTTCTTGGCCACCTCCATCAGGATCTTGCTCGCCAGGATCACGCCCTGGCCGCCCACACCGGCGAATATCACGTTTGTCATGCCCCGCACCTCACTTCATCAAGATGCACTTTCTTTTCGATATGATGACCGACGGCTCCGGCGCGGCGACCTCCTCGCGCACGATCCGCTCGAACTCCTCCATATTTTTCGGGTCCGTCACCACCACCCGCTTCACGCCCACGGCCCGGGCGAGCATTTCAAGATCGAGCTCGTGTGTCTTCTCGCCCATGAGGGTCCTGCCCGTGGCCGGATGGTCCTGGTGCCCGGTCATGGCTGTCCCCCGGTTGTCCATGATGATGACCGTGCCGGTCCCCTTGTTGTACACCAGGTCGATGAGCGGCGTGATGCCCGAATGGACGAAGGTTGAATCGCCGATGACGGCCACGCTCCTTCGCGCCATGTCCGGGCCGTGCGCCTTCTCCATGCCCAGGTGCATGCCGATGCCGGCGCCCATGCATCCCTGGGTGTGCATGGCCGAGTAGGGCGGGAGCGTCGCCAGGGTGTAGCAGCCGATGTCGCCGTTGACGTGCAGGTCGAGCTTCCCGAGGACCGTGAACACGAATCCGTGCGGGCACCCCTTGCAGAGCGCGGGCGGCCGCGGCGGGATCGGGTTGGTCTCGTACTTCGGATACGCGCCCGCGCGCCGCTTCCCGTTCAGCGCCTGATCCACGATATCGGGGGTGAGCTCGAAACAGATGGGGATGATCTCCTTGCCGACGCACGGGATGCCGAGGGCTTTCACGTAATCCTCCATGAAGGGGTCCAGCTCCTCGACCACGTACAGGGATTCGACCTCGGCGGCGAACCGCCTGATCACGTCGTCCGGCATGGGCCACACCATGCCGATCTTGAGCACTGAATCGTCAGGGCAGGTCTCCTTCACGTACTGGTACGCCACGCTGTCGGTGATGATGCCCCGTTTTTTACTCCCCCGCTCGATCCGGTTGAGTTCGCTTTTATTGGAGTATTCCTTGAGCTTCTTGTGCTGCTCCTCGATGAAGAGATGGCGCGGTCGCGCGTGCGCCGGGAGCATGACGAATTTCTGCGGGTTGCGGACGAACGGCCGGACCGGGACGTTTTTTTTCTCTTCGATTTCCACGATGCCCTGCGAATGGGCGATCCGCGTGGTGATGCGGACTATCACCGGCCGGTCATACTCCTCTGAAATGTCGAAGGCGAGCTTCACGAAGTCCTTTGCCTCTTGCGGATTCGAGGGCTCGATCATGGGGACCTTGGCCGCCCGGGCCAGGTGCCGGTTGTCCTGTTCGTTCTGCGAACTCCAGGCGCCGGGATCGTCCGCGTTGACGATGACGAGGCCCCCGTTCACGCCGGTATAGGAGAAGGTGAA
>Ga0154692_115_pt5 | contig 12164 bp, 9 predicted proteins | sample Rifle2008BG13ft_FD_116121 | JGI IMG/M metagenome (GOLD analysis project Ga0154692, IMG submission 116121) | Spirochaetes bacterium RBG_13_51_14
AAAAATGCCGTGCCTCGCCCTTTTGACGAGGGCCTCGGTTACTTCCGGGGGTGATTCAAAGTCCATATCCGCCACCCAGAGGGGGAGCAGCCCCGTACCGCCGAAAATGTTGTCAACAAGGTCCCATTTTACCGAACCCGTGCCGGTGCGCTGAATGATCCTGTCGAAGTCATATTTCATTGAATAGTGCCTGAAAGAGAAAGAATGTATTAATATAATGGTTCCTGGAAGCGTGTCCACTCATTTCCCGGTTGCGGCGAACCTATCGAACTTTGTCGTCAAGCTGCAGGAGTACCTCGTTCGCGGTTTTAACGAGAGCTGCATCAAAATCATATCGATCTTCCCGCATCATGCGCCGCAGTTCCTCAACGCGGGTATGCCGGATGATATCGAAATCCTTCTCCGATGCCTGAAGCGGCTCAATAATATCGCTGGTCTGGGATTGAATCGCTCTCATCACTCCCTTCACCAGGGGAGAGTAGTTGTCCTCCATGTGCCGGATTCGGCCGCGTTCTGATATTTCAATGATATCGCTGCCGTATTCAATACCGGCGCTTCTTCTGAAATATTTCGGCGCCCTTTCTATTCCAGTCTGGAAGGAGCGACGGTAATTAATGAATTCCAGAGTCCTGTTGATTATCATATTGATCCTCCTTTATTGTCTGTGACATAATTATTATCGGTATATACAAACAAGTGTTTAGCTATTTTTTGTATAGTAAATTATTTTTTTTGATTTTTTATCGGTGTTTGAGAATGCGTGTTTAATACTACGGAAATAGAATAAAAAGCAGACGGGGTGCTTGATAAGTCTCGTTTCCGATTTGATTGAAGCGGGACAGGGATGGTTATGTTTTAAAGAATTCAACCATTTCTTTCATCCTCCTGGCGTGTTCAGCCACATTTTCGGAATTTGCCGATAGTTCTTCGCTTGAAGATGAATTGGCGTATGTTGCTTCATTAATGGCCTGAATTGATTTTGAGATCTCATTAATCGCGAGTTTCTGTTCTTCCATGGATTTTAATATATCATCAGCACGCTTTAAGAAGTGAACGGTATCATCTTGGAGAATAGTATTGATGTCTAAATTATCATGCGCCAGATCGCTTATTTTATTAACAGCTTTACCAAATAAATTAAGTCCGTCAAATATTTCTTCGATTGTCCCAATCGCCGCACTTAAAGATTGATATGACTTTTCCATACTGGTGTTGGTTGTACCTACAATCTGGGAAATGGTTTTTGCATTCTCACCGGTCTGATCGGCAAGTTTTCCAATTTCATCAGCAACAACAGCAAATCCCTTGCCAGATTCTCCAGCACGTGCAGCTTCTATGCTTGCGTTAAGGCTCAGCAAATTTGTTCGATCGGAGATGTCATTAATCGACGCTGTATGATCCAGCATCCGGGCGGCATCGCCGATCGCGGTCTTCATTAGTTCGATTGTCTCGTTAATCTTGAGATTGACCATCTCTATTTTTTCGTCCAAGGCTGACTTAACGGTAAGAGCCTTTCCCATTTCTTCTTCTTCGTCATTAACAATTTTATGAAGTTTGCGGATATTCTCGATAAGGATTTGGGTTCTTCTATGTTGATACTCAATTGAGGCATAAATCGATTCACTCGCTGCAGAGATCTCTTCCAAGGTTGAAGTTATCTCCTCTACCGTTGACGCAGTGGTTTGACTTTGTTCGGCAAAATTAGCAGCTGCTGATGCCATGTCTTTTGACGATAATGACAAGTTCTGTGATAGTGAATGAATTTCAGTAATTACATCTCTTAATTTAGTAATAAGGAGATTGATATAGATGACCATTGAGCCCATTTCGTCGGTTGATATCATTGCTATGGCTTTATCGAAAAGCTCACCCCTGGCAATATTATTAAGTGATTCTTTAACATCAGATATTATTTTCTTTGATGATTTTGCATAAAAAAAAGCAGCCACTATTGCTGTCGTAATCAAAACCGTTGAGACGAATACGATGTGGATAATTATATTATCAAGGTGTAACATATCCATATTGATCAGTATCACGAAAGTAACAAATAAAATTAACGGCATTAAAAGAATCGATATAAGTACTATTAATATCCTAGTAAACTGGTCAAGGGCCTTGTAAGAATCTTCGTTAATGCTTATCCCTGCGAGCCGCGGATCATGAAGGTATTGAGATAGTGTAATTTCGGATTGAAACAGAAAAAATGATGAAGTTATGGGCATAACCATGGCAGCACCGGCCATAGTTACCGCAATTCTTGTGGCCGTAAGTTCACCTGACAGACCGATTATAAGCATAAATACGAAAACTCCGACGGGATAGCGTAGAAAGACAGTAAGCGCCTCAAATCGCGGATGCATTAAGAGCTTTAATTTAACTTCACGGAGCCGATCGACATCTGTTTTAGAGAGGATCTGTAGTGACTGAAAGAGGGGCGCGATTTTTTTCTTTCGGATAAAGAGGTATGGAATGAGTGCGGCCAGGGAACCGGAAACGGCGCCGATTAAAACGATCGTTATTATTTGAAGCATATTTCCGGCAATGACTATAAAATAAACAAGAAGTACGACCGGCAGCATATATGCATATATTTCAAGCGCCAGTGATAATTTAACAAACGGTGATATGTTATTTTTCATATGGAATAAAATATTGTATGCAATAATTATTCGAAGTAAACAACTGGCTCACTCGGTGAGACTTTTAAAGGCTTTTCCGCGTATTTTGATTTATCATGGGCTCCCTAGAAATAATCTTCGCTGTTTGCGGGGTTTCATCGCGTTACCGGCAAAGCCGACAAGGTAGTGATTTTAGTTTGAATGATAATAGTAGTCAATCATATTTTTTAATATAAAGCCAATAAGGGTGTGAATTAAATTCTGGGAGAAATTGCAACGCCTGTTTTTTCAACCCCCCCAACCCCCCAAAGGGGGGCCTCTTAAGTCAACATGAAGTTAAAAGTCCCCCTCTGGAGGATTTAGGGGGTTCTTAGATTCAGAATTACCCGAAAATTAATTCACACCCGCCAATAATGATGATGATGATGAATCTATTACAATACGTGTTTTTTCCTAAGAAATAGATCCTGAACATCCATGCCAATCCCGAATATGAAGTCAAAACCGTAGGGCCTTACGTACTGATCGTGCTGGTCGAAACGGTAATATCCCCTCACTCCCAGGATGACGGGAACCTCGATGGTGAAAAAGTGCAATTCGAAGTTGAGCTCCATGCCTGTCGATCGGTAATAGTACCTTGAATCACCCAGCCCCACCGCATAATCTCCGAAAAGGTTGGCGAATATCCTCTTAAAGTGTAGAACGTGTACCAGGTTCCAGTCGGGGTCATAGATCGGGAAGGTGTAGTTGACGCCGCTTTTTACCAGGGTTCTCGAAAATTCGTATTTGTACCCGCGGGCGAAAAGCATCTGGCTGGCAAAGCGGTAGTCGTGGGGTGTTTGCCGCTCATATCCTCCCTGGATGAAGAAGCTCTGGTGCTTCAGAATGCCGGGGAAATAGAGAGTGCCGGTTATCGAAAGGAGGCTCCCCTGGTATGGCCCCCGGAAGGGCATGTGCCGATACACGATGTCGAGGGTCTGGCCCCAGACCGGGTTGATATCAGCGAACCACCGGTACCCGTTGTAGAGGCTTGCGAAGTAGGAGATTGGTATGAACTGCCCGTTGTGGTTGCGCTCCGGCGTCCAGTACCGGGAGACCAGGTCCATCCCGTCCACCATGGTGTAGCTTCCCCGGACGCCCACGGTGAGGCGCGTGCTGAACCGGGTCCGGGTGAGGTTGAAAGGGAACCGCACGCCCAGCGACGGGCGGAGCTCGCGCCAGGAGTAAGTCTGGGTATCCTCGATAAGGCCGTGATAATATGATGCGTCATAGGTGGAGGACCTGCCGCCGTAGAAGCATGCTGCATCGATAACGGGATACCAGCCGGCGTAGCTGATCTCCGCCATGCCGGCGTGGGTGCGCTCGTTCCAGTTGTAGATATATCCTGCCGTTACCTCCGTGGTATTGAGAAGATTCCGCGAGGTGACCGTAAGGGCGAGTTCACTCGAAAAGGGATCCACCAGCGGCATCCAGCTGTGGACGTTTACCAGGTGTGTGAAATGGTTAAACTTTCTGGACTCGTATGTGTCGTCGGGGACGGTTCTGGTAATATCGCCGTCCGCCTCCTGCGCGATCAGCGGATCGTAATAGCGGATGCTCCGGTCCTCGACTTTCTCCAGCGGGATCCATTTCAAAGGATCGAGAGTCATCTCCGCGGCTATGTAGCCGTCGGCCGTAACGTCGTTGAAGGCAAGCTTTTTCCCGTCCGGGGACAGGGCGGGATAATAGGCGCCGAATCTCCGGCTCGTCACCTGAAAGATTTTTTTCGTTGCGATCTGCACCGCGTAGATATTGTCGATGCCGGAATAGGGGGACACAAAAAAGATGTAGGTGCCGTCCGACACGGGGTAGTATATATTATGCATCGTGTAGGGGACGATGATCTGTTCGGTGCCTGTTTTTTCGTTCATGAGTGCGACCGCCTTCCCGTTGCGGCGGTGTATTGTGCAGTAGGTGACCGATGACCCGTCCAGGGACCAGTGAGGTGTCTGGATGAATTCATTTTCCGGATTGGGGAAGCGTTTCAGCAGGGCACCGGTTTCCGCGTCAAGCGTCACCAGCGAGCATTCGTTGCTGGCGGTAAACTCAACGGCGGCGATTTTTCTCCCGTCCGGAGACAGGGCGGGTGCGAAGAGCCTGGTTTTTTTCGTGAGGAATTTTTTCTTTTTCGTGTTCAAATCGCATGAGACAATGACCGAATAGCTCCGTTGCCCCCACCGGAGGTCCGGCACCTGTTCGGACCAGACCACGCGGCCGCCGCCCGCTGATGGAGCGGTAAAATTAACTTGGCCCGGGTAGCAGAGCCGTGTTTCCTTCCCGGCTGCTGGGTCGACTTTAATCAGTGTATAAATATCCTTCATGCCGTACCGGAGAAGAATAATACTCCCGTCCGACGCGTACTGCGGCGCGCTATTGTATGTCCAGTTCTTCTTGTCGACCGTATGGAGGGGTGTGGCGTCCGTTACGGCGAGCCCTTCCAGCTGTTTACGCCAGAGCATCTCCATCTCATCCATGGTGTCGTTGTAGAGGGAATAAGCGCTGCTTCCGGTTTTTGATATAAGCATGAAGTCGAACCAGTGCGGTACAAATGGGCACCAGGTGGCGCGGTAAAGCATATCGGCCCATACGTCGGGTCCATAATTCCGCTTCACGTGCGTTGTGAGGTAGTAGCCAAGGAGATAGGGCGATGTGAGGGGGTCCCAGTCCCGGTAGGAGCCGAACAGCGCCTTGAAGTACTTGTACCGCTTTCCTGACAGGAGAAGGGCGCGGAGCTCAACATCGAATTCCGGGATGCGTCCACGGCCGCTGGAGGTGAGGGCCGTTTCCGTGCCCACAGCGTCGCCCTCGATGAACCACCAGGGCACGGAGAGTGCGCCCATGACAAAAGCACCGGTCTCGCCGAAGAGTATGTACAGGGCCCTGTTGAACCCGCGGTTAAGTCCGTCCATCTGCACAATATGCCGGAATTCATGGATGGCAAGGTCGGTGTACCAGTCGGTGGTTCCAGAAAAGGATCTCTGAGGCGGCGTGTTCCACCACTCGGTACGACGCGGCATGTATACTGACATGCCGTTGGATTCAACCGATTGCGTAAAGAGGAGCACCGGTAGGCGCCGTGGCTTGAACTTCAGGGTCTTGGTAACATGGGGATACGCGTGCTCCAGGGTGGCGGCCACACGCTCCGCGTCTTTTTCAATTTCAGCCGGGTAGATGACTTTAAAGTGTGGTGTCACAATCACCCGCCACTTTATACCGCAGGGGTTCTGGTCGCTGTTGATGGCGAGAGCGGGATATAATCCGGCGAGGCATACTATCACTATCGCGCAGCAGAGCGTAGTTCTGGTTAAGACCCAGATATAACGTGCTTTAAAGTTACTTTTATCTGTATGTGTCACGATGAACCCCTGTTCACAGAAATAACGGATACATTTCTGGGATGCTGTCTGGGGAAGCAAGTTCAGCAATATGTTGATTATTTTAAATATTTAAATTCTATAATACTAGAATTGTTGCATAACTACCCATAATTATTCATTTTTGCCCCGCCGCCTCAGGCGGCGGGGCAAAAATCAGTGATTTATCTTCAGCTCGTTCATTAAGGGGTCAGAGTAAATAAGGATTCAAGTCAAAAAATATATAATATCTCCATTTGAGTACTTTACAAGTTATAATAATATAATACAATGATCAGTAAATAATAGACTTGTTGAATATCTAAATAAAATTTGATATGGGGCTGTCTAATAAGTTCCCCCAACCCCCCAAAGGGGGGCTTTTCAAGCCAAATTAGGGCGAAAAAGTTCCTCTCTGGGGGATATAGGGGGCTTTTGGGACAGCCCCATATCAAATTTTATATCAGTTTAGCAACAAGTCAAATATATCTGAATGTTGAACTTGATTGCCCGGGAGGAGGCTATGTTGATCGTTCAAGTGCATGTGCACGTAAAACCAGACCGCAGCCAGGCCCGTATGGCGAGCAGCATGAAGGCGAACCCGGTGGAATTGACGGTTGAGGAATTGATCGGTATCCTGCGCGCTGCACTGTGACCGGCGGCCCAAAAAAAAGGATCGGAGAGGTGATAAAATGAATTTCACAAACATCCTGGCCAGGATACTTCTCCATCTTATGGCTGCTATCTATAACCGCAGATCTTCCATGCGTGAATATCTTAAAAGCGATAAGGGATGGATCAATTTTACTATCGGTATTCGGATCGAAGACGGCAGCATCGGATCAGCCGTCCGGTTCAGGTACGGGAAGGGATGCTCCATGCACCGGTTCGCGATACCGGTGTGAAATACCTGCCCGATCTTGAATGCTGTTCGGAAAGCGGCTTACAATTTTATAGATTGATTCACGAGAATAGTCATCAACCGCTATTTTTTTTATAAATGTATTGACATAATCCACCCAATGTACAACAAGAATCAGGCATATCATACACATATTAAAACCGTTTTTCAATTTTGAATAATAAAAGTATTCTTCTGTCAATAGTGTCCTGGAAGAAGCATCCAGATATATACCGGATTTTTTTGAATAATCAAACGTCTGAATAGATGTGAGCTATGACCAAGAGAATTCCTTGAACGATTACAGAGTTTTAATTGTAGAAGACGAGGCCCTTATCGCGCACGACATCAGCGAAACGCTTCGGAATTTCGGCTTCTCGGTTGTTGGCTCAGTGTCCACGGCAGAGGAATCGATTCAGGCAGCGCGGGATTTGAAACCCGACATAGTCATCATGGATATCGTCCTGAAAGGAGAGATGGACGGTATTGCCGCGGCTGAGAAGATCCGGAGCGAGCACGATATCCCGATCATTTTTCTCACCACCTTCACCGAGGATCATTTCGTCGAGCGTGCGGCGAGCCAGATACCGTACGGCTACCTCCTGAAGCCCTTCCGAAGCAAGGAGCTCGGCATCCTCATCGAGCTGACGCGACAACGCCATCAGCACATACAGCTCCTCCAGCGGAACAACCGCATGCTTGCCAACAAGCTCATGAAAAGCAAAAAGCGGGAGCGTCTGCTGGAGGATATCTCTCTGGTGGACGATCTCACCGGCGCATATAACCGGCGTGGATTCCGACAGCTCGCCCGCCAGCAGATCGATATCGCGAGGAGATCGAACCGGAGCATGCGTATCTGCTTTTTCGATTGCGACTACCTGAAAGAAATCAATGATTCATTCGGCCACCGAGAGGGTGATAATGCCCTCCGGGCGGCGACCGGCATCCTCAAGAAGACATTCCGCTGTTCCGATATCATATCACGCTGGGGCGGCGACGAATTCGTCGTGCTGATGATAAACGCGGAATGCGACGACATCCTCTTTATCGAGGAAAGAATCGCCCGCCATATCAATGAATACAACGACGCGGCCGAACACCGGTACGTGGTATCGATGAGCTGTGGGATTGAAAAATGCGAACCAAATGACACGGCTGATATAGATGAACTGGTAACCCGCGCTGACGAAAAAATGTGTAATAACCGGATGTGCAATAGAATATGATTGCAGCAACACCGTAGCAGTTCCATTGGCGCGTCCGGTGTTCGTCTTGAATGGCGCGGGGACCACGAGCTCATTTAATTTTAACAGTCGTTAAAATATTATTAACAAATACAGCTGATCTGAGTTTCTAGGAGTGCATCCCAAAACCTGGGACGCACTCTAGATCGCATTCTCAAGAGCTGTAATTTTTTTTAAGGGGGTATCTATGGCTTTAAATCCACTTGTAGACTCTCGGGATGTCCGGTTTGTGCTCTTCGAAATGCTGGAGGCCGAAAAACTGCTGCAGTATCCCCAATTCAGTCATCTTGACAAAGAAACATTTGAAAGTACGCTTGAACTTGCGGAGAAGATAGCGGTGAATTATTTCTATCCGTCCAACGCACAGGGGGACAAGGAGGGCGGCTGCAAGTATAATCCGGAAACGAAAGAAGTCACGGTACCGGAAGGTGTCAAAGCGGCGCTGAAGGCCTACAACGAAGCGGGCTTTTTGTCCATGCGGGTCAGCACCGAGCTCGGCGGTATGGGTATGCCGCATGCCATCGCAACGGCCTGCAACGAATATTTTGAGGCCGGGAATACCGCGGCCCATATGTACGCCGGGTTGACGATGGGCGCCGCGTATCTCATTTCACTCTACGGAACCCAGGAACAGACAACCACGTACTGTCCGAAGATGATCGCGGGTGAATGGGGCGGCTCCATGTGCCTCACAGAACCGGACGCCGGAACGGACGTTGGAAATCTGAAGACGAAAGCCGTCCGGCAGCCCGACGGCACCTACCTGATATCCGGGCAGAAAATATTCATTTCCGCCGGAGAGCAGGATATGGCGAGCAACATCATCCATACGGTCCTGGCGCGCATCGAGGGAGATCCTCCCGGCACCAAGGGGATATCGATTTTTATCGTTCCCAAATACAGGGTCAATCCCGACGGCTCGCTGGGTCAGCGGAACGACCTTGTCTGCACCGGCATAGAGCACAAGATGGGGATAAAGAGCAGCGCCACGGCGTCTCTGAGCTTCGGCGATAACGGGAAATGCGTCGGCTATCTCCTGGGCCAGGAGCGGCAGGGGATGCAGGTCATGTTCAACCTGATGAATGCGGCGCGGATCGAAACCGGCATCCAGGCCATGGGACAGTCAAGCGCGGCGTACCTGCACGCGGTTGCGTATGCGCGCGGCAGGATTCAGGGCCAGCACTTCACCCAGATGCTGAATCCCGAATCTCCGAAGGTGGTCATCATGGAGCATCCCGACGTGAAGAGAATGCTGCTCTGGATGAAGGGATACGTGGAGGGGATGCGGATGCTCGTCTATTTTAACGCCTGGTGCATGGACATGAACCATCTGCTTCATGACGATGCCGGGAAAAAGTACAACGGCATGGTGGAGCTCCTCACGCCCATCGTGAAGGCGGGTATCTCCGACGCGTCTTGGCTCGTAACCGCAGAGGCGATCCAGGTCTACGGCGGTTACGGCTTCTGTTCCGATTACCCGGTTGAACAGTACGCTCGGGACACCAAGATATTCTCCATATATGAAGGGGCGAACGGTATTCAGTCCCTCGATCTGACGTTCAGGAAGATCATCATGAATCCCGATCAGTACAACTACAAGACATGGCGCGATCTCACCAGGGAGACAATCGCCGCGGCAAAGGGCATCGTGGAAGATAAATACACGGCCAAAGTCGAGAAGGGACTGCAGAAGCTTGATGAAGTGATCACCATGCTCCTTGACAATAGCAAAACCGGCAAATTCATGCTCATCGCGATCCAAGCGACGCCGCTGGAAAAGGCTATGTTCATGGTCGTGCTGGCATGGCTTCACCTCTGGAGCCTGGTGAAAACAATTCCCAAAATGAAAGAGATCGTGGGCGATGCCAAAGGCGAGCAGAGGCAGAAGATGGTTGATGAGAACATCGAAGCCGCATACTATTCGGGCAGGGTATTGTCCTCCCAATTCTATATCGGCTCGGAATTCGCGAAATATTTCGGGATGATCGATTCGATACTGGAAGGCGAGACCGCCGTGGTCAAGGCGTCGAGCTCCGTTTTCTCCGGCGCTCTGGAAGAATAGAATTGTGGATTCTTGATTTTCTCTCACCGGAAAATAGCGCCGATAGCCGGCGAGACCATTCTGGTCGAGGGAGGAATGCATCTCCTCTGATCCGGCATGACCTCCGCCCGGCGCTGTCGTGCCGCACATTATTACCGTGAGGTTGCCATGAAAAAGCATTGGGTCGCGTCAGCAGCTCTTATATTTCTTCTCATCGCGCCGGCTTCGTCTGGTAATCTAAGTATTGATGACTTGAAGCTCCCGAAGACTGATCTGCCCCAGGGCTATGATTTCGGGAAGGAAATCATGTCGATATCGATACAGCCGGTCACGTTTTACGAGATGCCGGAACAGAGCGGCGTTGTGCCGAAGCCTGAAAAGAAAGATTTTCAGACCCTTGAGTTTGACGGCAAGCACCGGGGTTCGCTCCTTCTGTTCCAGTATAAGGACAAGCATGCGGCGGAACGGGTGAAAAGTTTCCTCTCGGGACTTTTATGGGGCGATCAGGGCGGCCCAACGAACATGCACCCGGAGGAGATGTATGTTTTTGAGAATATTATATTGATCTTCTGCTTCGGGTACCAGAGCGATGAATCGCTCCTGGTGAAGAATTTTCTTAGGGACAGGAAGGGAATCAACCTCGGGAGCCAGGATGAGCAGTTCCGGCAGGTGATCGCCACGGCCCATGCTTACTATAACAGCAACGATGTCGGCAAGGGCATAGAATATCTGAAAAAAAATTATGACGCCATCAGGAATTACAGCTTCGGCAACTATTTCCTGGCTGAATTTTATTACCTGTCCCACGACTGGGTCAATGCCAACCGGCATTATGCGCAGGCCCTGGGACTGCATAATTCGACAAATAAGCTGCCGGATGACGGATCTCTCTGGGCCACCTATCACGGGCTCGGCATGTCATGCGCCATGACCGGCAGGGTGCCGGAGTCAGTGGAGCCTTTCGCAAAATCATTGGAGATAGCTAGAAAAATAAACCGCGGGACCATGATCGCCGGTTCGGCCTATGATCTTTCCTGTTCCCACGCCGTACTGAAGCATTTCGATAAAGCTTTCGCGCTGCTGGCGGAAGCGATAAAACTTGACGGCAAGTACCGGGCTATGGCGCGGAGCGATACCTGTTTCAAGGATGCCATGGCCCAGCAGCGGTTCAAGGATCTTTGCAAGTAACATTCTGCATCTCTTTTTCCACAGCATGCCTCATATGAGGGAATGTTGCAACAACTTTTCGCCGGTGGTTAAGCGTCTCAACTTGGTTTCTGTAATAATAATTGACACCGGAGCATGAACATGTATAGATCGGAATTGCTGGATTTATTGTTTGATGATAGCCGACAGTCAGGCTGATATCTACATATGATTATTCACCGGGAGGTTTGTATGCCGACACAAGCATCGTTACAGGCGCTGCAGGGTCTCAGGGACCTGTCGACGCTGAAGTGGTATGTGATACCATTGCTGGCGATAGTGCTGTATATCTACGCTGTCGAGATAAAGAAGGCGCGGGAAACCAGGTCCTGGGACGCCGTGTTCGCCGGACTCACGCTCTTCGGCATGGATTTTGTCAATGAGACCTGGAACGGATGGGTGTTTCACCTTACCCAGCGATCAGCTTTCTGGACCACGCCGGGCGAGACCGCCCTGCGGACCATGGTGGGCTGGAACATCGAGATCATGTTCATGTTCGCCATTGCAGGCATTATTTTTTATCACATGCTGCTGCCGGACAGGAAAACAAGAATTCTCGGTATGCCAAACCGATGGTTCATGGCCATTGGCTTTTCCATTTTCTGTGTCTTCGTTGAGGTTCTCCTGAATATCGGAGGGCACCTGGTGTGGGAATATCCCTGGTGGAACCGTTCGCTGGCGGGGATCTGGCTCATCTTCTTGTTCGGATATTTCCATTTCTATGTGGCCATCATCTTCATGCTCAGCCTGAAGTCCATG
>Ga0154692_115_pt6 | contig 12004 bp, 11 predicted proteins | sample Rifle2008BG13ft_FD_116121 | JGI IMG/M metagenome (GOLD analysis project Ga0154692, IMG submission 116121) | Spirochaetes bacterium RBG_13_51_14
TCATCTCTTCTCTCTATGGCATCGCGATTATCTTGAATATCATCGGCATGGGAATACTCGGGTTTGTTTATTGAGAAAATAGCCGATGATAGGGCTGTCTAAAAAGTTCCCCCCAACCCCCCCGAAGGGGGGCTGTTCAAGCCGAATTAGGGCGAAAAAGTCCCCCTCTGGTGGATATAGGGGGCTTGTGGGACAGCCTCATCATTCACATTAACGTCAATGCTCGAGATGAAGGACATCGATTATGAAAACTATCGTGGACAGTATCGCTGTTTCCTTGTGCGTCATATTCTTTCTCCACTGCGGGAAAAACATACGGGAGATGGAGGCAGGCCCCGCACATGCAAAGCATAAAATTATTATCGCGGCATTTTACAGCGATTTCAAGGAAACCATCGTGGAGGGACTCGTCGACCGCTTAAAGGACAAGGCCATGGTCACGGTAGTTCCTCTCAACAAACTTGAAGATATCGATGTCAGCGCCTACCATGCGGTTGCGATCATCGATTCTCTGCGGGCATGGAAATTATTCAATGTCCGGACGAGGTCTTTCATCGAAAAGATCAAAGACCCGGAAGAAAAGAAAAAAATAATTCTTTTCCTGTCGGCGGGGAACCCGAAAAAAAATTATAACATCGCCGGCGTCGACAGCATCACCGCCGCTTCGGTGCGGGATTCAAACCGGGAAATCGTGGACGCCCTGGCGGCGAAAATCGAAGCCGTCTTGCCATGACGGTGCTTTATTGCGCGGCCGCCGCTGTATGCGTTCTCTGAAACGTCGTTACGACATGCCGGCCATTCGGGATGCAGGCGCAGCGCGGCGCCTCACTTCTTTTTCGCCACCAGGAGGTTGGACTTGCCCCGGCCGAGAATAATACCATATCCGAAATTGAAGGGAAGGGGACGGCTCTCCTTCCGGTAGCTCTGCAGAAGATCGTTCTGCACCACCACGCTGCATCCCCCCAGCTGCAGGTACGGCCAGTACGTGCCGAAGAGTTTGACGTCCCATTTCTCGTCAAAGGCGCCATACGCGATGCCGGAATCGTCCTGAACAATCAGCCGGCTCCGCTGGAGAATGAAATCGCGCAGCGGCTCATATCGCCTGGTCTGGAGGATATAGACGGCTGACTTGAGCATGGTTCTCACATTGTGAAGGCTGTTTAAAAAGCGGCCCTCGGGAGTGGAGGGATCCACTGAATTTGCTTCCAGCCGCATTGAAAGGTACACGAGTTCCCTGGGCCTCGACACCCCCTGTCCGGTAAAGCGTATCCTGACGCCGCTGATACGCCTTCCCGGATGCTCTGCCGCCGGCGCTTCCGCATGGGGCGCGATCGAGCCTGACTCGCCGAGGGTAATATTTTCCACCTGCCTGATCGTGAGCCCCAGCCGGGCCATAAAGATGAGCAGCACCGGGGATATGCCGGGGAGGAGTGTGTTATTCATCTCGCGGTACATGACTTTTGTCTGGAAATAGTTGTTAACGCCGAACATATATATGCTTCTATGGATGGGCATAAGACCGTCGATTAACCGCTGCGAACCATAGTCGCGAAGGGCCTCGACCTCGCCCGGCTGTTCCAGGGCTATCATGAGATAGGTGCGCGCGTCGGGAAACATGGCGTAGAGGTTGATGAAATCCGCGCCGCTCAGCGGGTAGAGGGCAACCGAGCTTCTTTTCATGGAAGGGATATGTTCCTGGCGCCAGGGCACGATCAGGTCGATGGTCTCCTTCTGTATCATGGACCAGAGATCGTTCATGAAACGGACGTGTTCCTTATAGCGGGGTTCTTTAGTGAGGGGCAGCAGAACGCTGGATTCCCCGATCTCAAGGCCAGCCAGGTACCGGGACACGTCGTTCCAGTAGGGATCGGCTGCTCCATGCCTGGTCTGTCGCAGGCAGGTGGCGTTGATGCCCGCCGCTATGACCGGGAGGATCAATATGCATGAAAGGACCAGCTTCTTCATGAATGATGAAGCGCCGTTCCTGACCAGGCTTTTCCCGTAGAGCCGCTTTGCCGCTCTGCGCGGCTTCAGCGATACAATGATATTATATGGTCCGGTTTTCATGAGTGCCAACTATATAGAGGGGCTTCAGGGTTTAAAGCATTTTTTTGTTGATTCTACCGTGGCGGGATGAAAAATAGGGCAGCGGAAAGCACCGGCTGTGAGGAAAAAATTGATAACCTGTTGAATCTATTATTGTCCTTATACAGAAGAGGAGGCGTTACTGCATTGATGCCGTCATTGTATGATGAATCGATGTTATAGCGATCGCAGGCGATGAAAAATGGTTATATTAAAATCTATACCACGCTCAATACTGCTGAAGCGCACTTGATCGGATTCCTGTTCGAAAACAACGGGATCGAATCGATCATTGATAATGAGGACATGACGCCCCTGTTTGGAATGATTTCCGCGAAGGACGCCGGTGCGCGGGTATGGGTGCGCGCGGAGCAGTACCAGAAGGCATCGGCGTTGCTGAGCGAATCCTCATCCATTGATCTTTCAAACAAAAAGATGGTGCGCTGTAAGCGGTGCGGAGAAATGGTTTGCGACATATTCGAATACTGCTGGAGCTGCATGGCTGATATGAAGTCTGGAGAGCCGGACCCAGACCGAACCGAACCGATAAACGGAGATGCCGGGAGATCCGAGTGGTTTTCGGTGCTGTTGTACGCCTCTCTCGCGGTGGCGCTGCTCGGCGTATTGATATATCTTGCGTATCAATGGTTTCACTCAGTCTGAGCCGGACTGAGAATTGCCCTCCACAGACAGCTGTCTCGCACCATAGATCGCCCTCCCGTCGGCCGCGGCTGCCGGCGTTGTTCTGTCATCTATCGCGCAGGATGTGGCACGACCGCCCGGGATTTTTGTTGAAGTAATCCTGGTGATATTCCTCGGCGTCGTAGAATGCGCCTGCCGGCTTGATTTCCGTTACCGTTTTTTTGCTGAACACGCCGGACCGGTCGAATTGTTCCTTTGATTTTTCCGCCGCCCTCTTCTGCTCCTGGTTATGATAAAAGATAACGGACCGGTACTGCGTTCCGATGTCCGGGCCCTGACGATTGAGCTGTGTCGGGTCGTGGAGCCGCCAGAAATAATTCAGCAGCTCATCGTACGAAATGACGGACGGATCGTATTCCACGCGCACGGCCTCGGCATGACCGGTGTTGCCGGTCGACACGTTCCGGTACGTGGGATTTTCCATACCGCCGCCCGTGTAACCCACCGTTGTCTTCACCACTCCCTTCACTCCCTTGAATATATGCTCGACGCCCCAGAAACATCCTGCGGCAAAAGTCGCCGCCTCTGTCGTTTTCGTCGATGATTCATTTCTTGAAGAGCTTTGCATATTCTCCGTAGCCCTCTTTTTCAAGATTTTCCGCCGGGATAAATCTCAGCGCAGCGGAGTTCATGCAGTATCGCAGGCCGGTGGGAGCGGGCCCGTCGTTGAATACATGGCCCAGGTGCGAATCCCCTTTTACGCTCCGCACTTCAGTCCTGGTCATGAAAAAACCGCGGTCCGTTTTTAGAACGATATTGTTTTTCACGATCGGCCCGGTAAAGCTGGGCCAACCGGTGCCGGAATCATACTTGTCAAGGGAGCTGAACAGGGGCTCGCCCGAGACCACATCCACGTATATGCCGGGCCGATGGTTGTCCCAGTATTCATTTTTGAAAGGCGGCTCGGTCCCGTTTTTCTGGGTAACCTGGTACTGTTCCGGAGTCAGTTTCTTCAACAATTCCTGCGTATTTGATTTATTCATGGCGGAATATCCCTCGTTTCTACAAGATGGGCAGAACGGCAGTCCTGCGAGTAATAGAATTAATAATGAGAATTTTATGAATCGGATCATAGATCCTCCAGTAGTTTCTAAAATACTTTATTGTTAATACTAAGGGTTAAAAAATCAGGCAAGGATACAAAAAAATCAACCGTGCTGCATATCGTCAGGACGGCGGTGGAGGATTATTTTTTCGATATGCCTTTGATGAAAACCCGAAGAACCTCGGCCAGATCGCTCTGGATTTCCTTGTACTTCTCACCCTGAAAGATGAAAAAATCGAATCCCCTCATCAATTTGATGAAAGACCTCGACGTTAACGAAATATCGGGTATGCTGAACACTTTTTGGTCTATGCCTTCTTGTAAAATATTCTCCAGGATTTTCTGCTCATCCATTTTATAGGTATCCAGCGACATCCAGATGAATGAATAGCGCAAAAAGTATTCTTCAATTATCGATTTATAGAAGTTCCATAATTTATAGACGTTTTTCGTCCTGTTTATAAAAAAGGCCTGGAGTTTTTTCCGGGGATCCGTTTCATTTTCAATTGCCTCGATTATCGACTTTTTTACCTGTTCCCCCTCATAATGGATGACGGCCTTGAGTATTTCCTCCCTATTTTCAAAATAATGGTATAATGCGCTTTTGGTTTTGTTGAGTGACTTGGCGATTTCTTCCGTGCTTGTTTTTCTAAATCCCATCTTGGAGATGACTTCACGGGATTTTTTTATAATTTCTTTTTTAATCTCATCTTTGTTTTTCATATTTCTTGGATTCATAGGTGCCGGATTTTGATAATAAATTTTAGTAGTTTTTGGTATCAGAAATTTAAAAAAGAAGCGTATGTGTTTCCCCCGGTTGCTTGCATATAAACAAACCTAGACGGCAACAGGCCGTATGTCAAGACATAAAATGAAATAGCAAGATTTAAAGCCCTTCCCGGCGGGATATGTAATACTTCTGTAAAAAAATGTTCGCAGCATTAAATTTTTATTAAACAAATCATTTACAATTATTCATCAAACAACATCAAAGTGTCGGGGGAGATAAAAAAATAAATTTTTTTGACCACGCATGAAAAAAAAGAATTGAAAAATTGTCCCGTTTCCAATATATAGAACAATTTATAAAAACGTTAAAAGATTAAAAGACTAAAATGTTTAATTGTTCAATTAATACGGAGGCCGAACCATGAAATTTTCAGTCGCGTGCAGTTTTAATGAAGCCCTGCTGGAAGGTCTTTCCCCGTATCCCGTGTACGAACTCTACGGGAAGTTGACATCCGATTATTTCGGCGGCGGCAGGCCGTCTTTTTATCTGCCCTCAATCGGGAAAAATGAGCTTGAACGTTATGTTAAAAAAACCCATGAGAAGGGGCTGGAATTCAACTATTTATTGAACGCGTCAAGCATGGGAAACATGGAGTATACCATCGAGGGCCAGCGCGAGATCAACCGGATGCTCGGGTGGCTCAACGAAATTAAAATAGATTCCGTGACCGTGGCGAACGTGTTTTTCCTGAAACTCATTAAAAAGCGGTACCCGAACATCAAGGTCCGCGTGAGCTCCCACCGGTATACCGATAACCCGCGGAAGATCCGGTTCTGGAAGGACGCCGGGGCGGATTGTATCGTCATATCCGAAGTGAATATCCACCGCGAATTCAAGGTCCTCGAGGCCATGCGGGAGGCGGCCGGTGATACCGTGGAGCTCTCGCTCATCGTGAACAACTGGTGCCGTCAGGACTGCGCCATCGCCGGGAACCACGCCGTGGGTCTGTCGGCGGCGTCCCAGAAAAAATCGAAGGGATTTCCCCTCGATTTCTGCTCCCTATACTGCAACCACATGCGTCTTAACGATCCGGTCAATTATATCCGCGCCAACTGGATACGGCCCGAAGACCTTCACCTGTACGAAAAACTGGGATACACCAACTACAAGATCGTGGAGAGAAACACACCCACCTCGATCCTGCTGGACAGGGTCAAGGCCTATCATGACCGGCGGTATGACGGCAATCTATTATATCTCTTCCAAAACTACGCGTATCCCCTTGAAAAGTTTGCCGATCGGGAAAAAGACGCGTTTTCCCGGAAGAGGATGATAAAGTATTTCATCAAGCCGAAGGCGGTCAACCTGGTGAAATTCCTGAAAGTCGTGGAGTTCGGCGACAAGGGAAGCGTCCTGTTCCCGCTGCGCGGAAAAAATCCTGTGTATATCGATAACAGAAAGCTGGACGGGTTTATAGACTTCTTTCTCGCCAACAGTTGCAAATCGAAAGACTGTGATACCTGCCGTTACTGCCACCGGTGGGCTGAAAAGGCCGTCGAAATTGATCCGCAATGGAAAGAAGAGATGAGTCCCATATACGAACGATTACTCGGTGAGATATATGGCGGCGGATTCTGGGAAAGCTACTTTGACACCGCTAAGAACGCTTTGGTCAAAGACGTATCGCAGAGGCGTGAAATTTTTCATGATATCAAGTATTTCACGAGAATACTTAAGACCATGTCCTAGAACCGCGACCGGGTGATTATTAATTCATTATAAGGGGATGAAGCGCCTATGAATGAAACGGCCATTGAAACCAAAGAAAAAATCAGGGAATCAATAAAGAGGGGGGCTGATTATCTGGTCTCGATCCAGGAAGAGAACGGTTGCTGGCAGGGGGATTACGGCGGGCCGATGTTCCTTCTGCCGATGTATATCGGGGCCTGTTACATTACCGGGAAAGAGACCGACCCCCGGGAGAGGGAGGGATTCATCAGATATTTCAGGAACGTACAGAACAATGACGGGAGCATAGGTTTGCATGCCGAGGATTCCGGCTGTATGTTTACCACCGTGCTCGGCTATGCGGCGTTGCGTTTCCTCGGCGTAGGCCGCAACGAGCCGGAGTTGAGGAACATGAGGACATGGATACTGTCCAACGGGACCGCTCTCGGGTCCGCGAGCTGGGGCAAATTCTTCATGAGCCTGCTAAACCTCTATCCCTATGAAGGGTTGAATCCCCTTCTTCCCGAGCTCTGGATCATTTCCCGTTGGATGCCGTTTCATCCTGCAAAGCTCTGGTGCCACGCCCGTCAGGTGTATCTCCCGATGGCGTACCTGTACGGAATCAGGGCGCGGATGCCCGAAAACGAGCTGATCCGCGAAATCAGGAATGATATATATGAGACTGATTATAACACGATTGATTTCATGAAGCATAGAAACACGGTCGCTCCCGCCGACAATTACCGGCCGTACGGCGCTCTGCTGAAAATGATAAACAGGATCCAGCTCTTTTATGAAAAACATCATATAAAGAAATTCCGAAAACGCTCACTTGCCGCCGTATTTGATCATATCCAGTTTGAAGACCGGGTGACGAATTATATCGATATCGGGCCCGTTAACAGCGTTTTGAATACCCTGGTCCATTATTTTGTTGATCCGGGGGGATGGCACTTTAAAAAAAGCCATGAGGCCCTTAGAAAGTACCTGTTCGAAGGCCACGATGGAATCAAGATGAATGGATATAACTCCACCGCGCTCTGGGACACCGCATTCGCCGTGCAGTCCATTTTCGCGGCTGCCGAACCGGGAAATTACGAGCGGTGCTTGAGGAAGGCTTATGATTTTATCAGGGACAACCAGGTTGTGGATGACGTGCCGGATAATAAAAAATATTATCGGCATCCTTCGCGCGGTGGATGGCCGTTCAGCGACAGGGACCACGGGTGGCCGATAACTGATTGCACGGCTGAGGGTTATAAAAGCGAAGCCCTGATACGCGGGACATTCGGCATCAACGATCAGGCCCCTGCTGAATTGCGGGAGGCCGCCATAAAACTTATCCTTTCATTCCAGAACAGCGACGGCGGGTGGGCGACCTACGAGAAACAGCGCGGCGGTACATGGCTTGAATTGTTAAACCCGTCAAACGTGTTCGGGGATATCATGATCGATTACTCCTATGTTGAATGCACCTCGTCATGCATACAGGCGTTGGCTCGGGCGCGGGATACATACGGAGGCGGATTGAGGAAAGGCATTGAAAAAGCCATCAAGCGGGGCGCGCGGTTCATCATGTCAAGGCAGAAGCCGGACGGAAGCTTCGAAGGTTCCTGGGCCGTTTGTTTCACGTACGGCACGTGGTTCGGCGTATGGGGCCTCCTCGATGCGGGCGTATTTCCCGAATCTCCCGAGATACAGAAGGCTTGCCGTTTCCTGATGGAGCATCAAAATGATGACGGCGGATGGGGTGAGAGTCATATAAGCTGCAAGGAAGGGCGGTGGATCGGTCACGATATGAGTCAGGTCGTTAACACCTCATGGGCGCTCATGACGCTGGCGAGGGCAGGGCGGGGTAACTCGGCCCCGGCGGAAAAAGCCGCGCGGTTTCTCATGGAAAAACAGATGCTGAACGGCGACTGGCCGCGGGAATCGCTCGTCGGTGTTTTTAATAAAACGGCATTGATAAATTATGAAAATTATCGCCGATATTTTCCGATCTGGGCGCTGGGGCTCTATGCCCATACCGGTGAATAGTCGTGTCTGAAGAGCGTGTTTCGGCGGGCCGCGGCCCCGTGCCGCCGCTGTTGAACAATTGAACAATTGAACAAAATAATAAATTGTTAAAAAATGATTGACAGGTATTTATTTACCAGTATCATATCGCAACGTGATTAAACATAGAGAAAAAAAGAGGGAGGAACAACGTGATGAAAAACAGAGCCCTATCCCCATAACAGGCACGCCATGCGTTTAAAGGCTTTTTACAACCGGTAAGCATCCACTATCATGCGATGCTGCCGCGCGGGTCTTGATGGAATGAATACGCGAGCTCCCGTGCGACGGAAGGTGATACGCGACGAACCGGGATTCGCTGTCACCTCTTGGTAATTCATCGACGCGATCGGTGAACAGGCGGCAGCTGTACTCTAAAAACAAGTGAATAACCATGCACTCCATACTACATACAGTCAATTGCCCGGAAGACTTGAAAAATCTTAACCGGGAAGAGCTTGAGAGGTTGAGTCGGGAAATCCGGGAAACAATAGTGCATACCATTTCCCGCAACGGCGGCCACCTGGCCTCGAGCCTCGGCGCCGTGGAACTGGCAATCGCTCTGCACCGGGTCTACGACAGTCCCCGCGACAGGATCATCTGGGACGTTGGGCATCAGAGCTACGCCCATAAAATTCTGACGGGCCGGCGCGAAAGCTTCTCCACGATTCGTACGCATGACGGGCTGTCCGGTTTCCCCGATCCCTTTGAGAGCCTTCATGATCCTTTTTCCGGGGGCCACGCAGGGACATCGATTTCCGCCGCGCTGGGAATGGCCGTTGCCGGCGATCTGGACGGCGCCGATACTAACGTGGTCGCGGTTATCGGCGACGGCTCCATCGGTTCCGGCATGGCCTTTGAAGCGATGAACCATGCCGGCCATCTGGGCACGAAGCTGATTGTCGTGCTGAATGACAACGGCATGGCAATTTCACCCAGCATCGGGTCTTTGTGCCGGCTTCTCAACGGGGTTCGAAACGCGTTTCTTTCCGGCTTGTCCGGGGAAAAACAGGTGAAATCGCTTCCGGTTGTTGCCATGGATAAGGTGGCACTGGCTGTCAGCAGCATATTTAGAAACCGCATCAGCAGCCTGATGCTTTTGAATACAATATGGGATGAGCTGGGGTTCAATTATATCGGTCCCCTTGACGGGCATAACATCCCCGTGATTGAATCAGGTTTGCGGAAAGTCCAATACGGAGGGCGGCGTCCCGCCATCGTTCACGTCATAACAAAGAAAGGGAAGGGGTATGAACCGGCGGAGAGGGATGCCGTGAAATATCATGGGATATCGCCAAAAAAAAATAATCCGCATACCTCTTACAGCCAGGTCTTTTCCCGGACGCTGCTCAGGCTTATGGCGGGCAATGAAAAGATCGTCGCCATCACCGCGGCCATGCTTCACGGGACCGGACTTGACGAAGCGGCACAGCAGTTCCCCGGCCGCGTGTTCGACGTGGGTATCTGCGAGCAGCATGCCGTCACCATGGCAGCGGGGCTGGCGACGCGGGGGTACATTCCCGTCGTGGCCATATATTCCGCGTTTTTGCAGAGATCCTATGACCAGATTATCAACGATGTCTGCCTTCAGCAGCTGCCGGTGATTTTCGCGATCGACAGGGCCGGCATCGTCGGCGAGGACGGGAAGACCCACCAGGGCGCCTTCGATATTTCTTTCCTGAGAAGCATTCCGCACATGATCGTGTCCGCGCCGAAGGATGAGGATGAGTTGCAGCATCTGCTGTTCACCGCCGCCGGTTCGGGCAGGCCGATGGCGGTGCGGTACCCCCGGGGAAGAGGGGAAGGAGTACCGCTGCAAACGGATTTCAGGGAATTGCCCATCGGCAGGGGGGAATTGATCAAGAACGGCGGCGACGTCGCGATACTGGCCATCGGCTCAACCGTGTATCCCGCCATGATGGCCGCTGAACAGCTGGCCGAGATGGACATCGACTGCGCGGTCGTCAACGCCCGGTTCGCCAAACCGCTTGATGAAGATCTCATCATCGAACTGGCCCGGAAGACTGAGAGAATCCTGACCGTGGAGGATAACGCCGCGGCCGGGGGGTTCGGCAGCGCCGTTATGGAGCTCCTGGCGCGGCAGAGCGTTGCCGTCCGGATCGATTGCATCGGGCTTCCCGACCGGTTCATCGAGCACGGGCCCCAGGAATTTATGCGCGCCGCGTTTGACCTTGACGCCGACGGGATCGTACGGCGCGTCAAACAATCGTTCCCCGCGCTCATGTTTAACGTATATGATCAAAAGATGGAGAATATAAGCTGATGCAAATGCCATTCGTGTTTGATAGATACCGGTCCGTCATCGATGCCCAGCTGAAATCGGTAATGGCGCCCTACCGGTCGCCGCTGTACGATATGATGCGTTACCATCTCGGATGGATCGACGAGCGCGGGAACGATCTGACCGACGCGTCGGGCAAGGCGCTCAGGCCCACACTCTGCCTGCTCTCGTGCGAGGCAACGGGCTCGGACATTGCCCGGGCGCTGCCGGCGGCGGCGGCCGTTGAACTGATACATAATTTTTCGCTCATCCATGATGACATCCAGGATGACGACGGCGAGCGACGCCACCGTCCCACGGTGTGGAAGGTTTGGGGCAAGGCCCAGGCCATCAACGCGGGGACTGCCATGAAGATACTGGCGAACATGTCACTGGCGCGATCGTCCCGGGACGCTCTTCCGCCGGAAAAACAGCAGCGGATGCTGGCGTCCCTGGATGACGCCACGCTGAAGCTGATCGAGGGGCAATACCTCGATATCGATTTCGAGCAGAGGTCCGAAATCGATATCGATGATTACCTGGCCATGATCAAGGGCAAAACCGCGGCCCTGATAGCATGCTCCATGGAACTGGGGGTACTGAGCGGCACCGACGATGCTGACACGATTCAGCGATTCCGCGATTTCGGCGAAAACCTGGGCATCGCCTTTCAGATCCGCGATGATATTCTCGGAATATGGGGGGACCCGAACATGACGGGTAAGCCGCTGGGCAGCGACATCAGGCGGAAAAAGAAATCGCTGCCGGTGGTATTCGCTCTGTCACGCGCGGCAGACCGGCAGCGGGACGCTATTTTCAAGATGCTTCAAAAAGAAATCCTCGCCGATGACGACGTTGAAACATTTCTCGGGATCCTGGATGACATGCATGTGCGCGCCTCCGTTCAGGAAATGGCCGACGGGTATTGCGATAAAGCACGGCGGAAGATCCGTGAGGCCGGCATCGAACCCGGTTCACGGGGCGATTTTGAGCATATACTGGAGTTCCTGTCCGCCAGGAATTATTAAGGGTGTATCCCAAAACATGGGATTCACTCTCAGCGGTGCAGGATGTACCGCCATTCAGCATCAATGTACAGGAGCTCGTTCATGAATGCTAAGAAAGTATCCTCGATTAATATACTGAGCAAGCGTAAGACGGAGCATATTGATATATCGCTCCAGCGGGATGTCGACTTTAAAAATGTTTCAACCGGGCTCGAATATTACCGTTTCATACACCAGGCTCTGCCGGAGATTGATCTGGACAGGGTGGACCTTTCGACGAACCTGTTCGGGAAGGCGCTGCGGGCGCCACTTATTATTTCATCGATGGTGGGGGGCGTTGAAGAAGCGGCGCGCATCAACCGAAACCTGGC
>Ga0154692_143_pt6 | contig 11877 bp, 7 predicted proteins | sample Rifle2008BG13ft_FD_116121 | JGI IMG/M metagenome (GOLD analysis project Ga0154692, IMG submission 116121) | Spirochaetes bacterium RBG_13_51_14
ACGCTCGAGTATTCAATGAAGATGAACCGGTATGACTACGCCTTCACGGTATCGCCGGAGCCGTATGATCTCCATCTCATCAGCAGCAAGCTCACCCTTGACCTTCACAAGAACGTCCAGGGCGGATTCAACTCGCGTTTCGCCCTGGAACAGTACCGGAATCAGTATACCGGCAACATAAAAAAGGAAATTTTCTCTTTCGAGGTAGGGGCGCATTTCACCCTTCTCTTTTGAATCCGAATCACCCGAGATAGTCTCGTAATCTTTTCCTAAGCTTCTGGTAGAATCCCTTCAATTCCGTTATATACAGGTCATCCCTGTTCTGTTTGAGCAGCTCGATCGTGGTGCATTGAAGCACTTCCCAGAGGAGCTTTCGATCCGGGCAGTGTTTGAAGTAGTCGAGGTCAACCTGATAGGCCCCTTTATATTTACGGGCGCCGCCCTGCGGGGTGATCCTTTTTATGATATCATTCAGGTGCATGAGCTCGCTCGCCGAACGGAACGACGCGTCGAGCGAAAGCCTGTCCCGCCTGCGGTCTTCTATGGCGGCGAATACGATAACCGCGGGGAACTTCTCGCGCTTCAGGAGGAAATCCGCGACGATGGCGATGCTGTCCCTGCTTGAAGCGTCGACGTATCCCACGCCGGCGATAAGCCAGTCTTTATACACCACCTTGCCGGCGATCGCGGCTTTCAGGATACGGAGTGTTTCTTTCGACAGGGGGATGTTGCTGATTTTGTTGAACGCCTCATGGTCTGAATACTTTGCGATATAATCAAGCGCATCGTAATCGAGCCTGCCGGCGTGCGAGTATTTATCCGTATCCGTGTAAATACCGTACAAGAGGGCGGTGGAGATCGATGCCATAACGGCGGATTCCAGCTCCATGTCCAGCTCTTTTAACAAGAGTGCCATGAGCGTGCTCGTAGAGCCGGCTTCCGTGTTTTTCAGAATGAAATCGGCCCGTATTTCCTCTTCGGACGATTCATGGTGGTCTATGTATGCCGCGCAGGGAAGCGCGCCGGCCAGCTCTCCTCCCGCCGGGGACTGGTGGTCGGTTACGATATAGGCGTCGAATTCCCCGATGTCCGGTATTGAAGGAGCGAAATGGATCGGTATGTCCAGTATGCTGACAAAGGCGCGGTTTTCAGGAAGGGAGAGTTTCCCGGAAGCCACAATGGTGCTGGACACGTTCAGTTTCCGGCAGATGACGCTCATCGCATACGATGAGGCGATCGCGTCGGGATCGGGCGAGCCCTTGATAACGATGAGGATGTTCCGGTATTTTCCGATGGTTGCCGCGAACGCGTGCGGGGATGAGTCCACGATGTTCCCTCACTTGAATTTAAATATTATAACGCTGACATCATTGGTCTGCTTTTTGTTTTTTATGAAGCGGTTGAAATCGTCAAAGATGTTCCGCGTCAGGTCGGCGGGGGTTTTGTTTTTTCCGTCCCTGAGAAGTTCTTTGACCCGGTCGAATGCGTATGGTTCCCCGTCCGGGTTGATGGCGGATACGAGGCCGTCTGAATAGATGATGCCGGTGCTCCCCGGCACGAGGCGGGCTGATTTTAATTCATACTTCGATGCCCGGTCAACGCCGACCGGCACACCGCTGGCGTTGCAGGCGGTGAAGGCATCGCTGCGGGGGTTGAATATGACCATCGGATTGAATGACGCATTCGCGTAGGACAGTTCGCCGGACGAGGAGAGAATCGCGCAGTAGGCCGAGGCGTACTTCTTGGAGAAACGCGAGGTTGCGATAACCCAGTTCATCGTGCCGAGAATCTTGTCAGGGGAATCCAGAATCTTGGCGGGGGTGTGCAGCACCGCGTACACTTCCAGTGATATGATTGCAGAGTCGATACCGGAATACGACGAGTCGGACATGAAGAGCGCGATCGCGTTCTCGTTGATTTTTACCGAATCAATATAGTCGCCCCCGTACGGAGAGTTGTTGATGTTGAATGAGCTCATGCGGAAGCCGTTCATCTGGCTCATGCTCTGCGGCATGATCTTTTTTTTCACGGCGTTTACCACCATGAGATCATGGTCCAGAACCTGAGTGGCACGCACCTTCTCGAGCATCAGGGCGTTGGCAAGGTTCTGTTGGAACTGTATCCGGTACAACTCGAGCGCGGAGAGCAGGCTTTTGGAATAAATCCTGTTCCTCGCCAGCTGCCCGAGAGCCAGCAGGCCGATGATCTGATTTTCCGGATTCAGGAAGGGCAGTATGATCTCCAACCGGTTGCGTTCGAAGTATTCGAGAACCGCGTTCCGATGCTCGCCGGGTTCGGTTTCTGAGTAAACGGCATGCCGATAGAGAACGCCTGGATTCCTGCCGATGAATTCCACGAGCGGGCCCGAGAGATTGATTTTGGTGTCGGATATGTCCGCTCCGATGCTGTATGTCACCGTGAATTTTTTTTCCCGATGGTAGTAGAGGTAAAAATAAGCGCTTGATATCTCGAATATTTCGGTGAGTCCCTTCAATATCACCTGGAGAAATTCCTCCCAGACGTTTTCCTGTTTGCTCGCGGTATGCTGGCTCCTGAACAGCTCGTCCACCAGCGCCACGAGATTCCGGTACTCCCGCAGAAAAAGGCTCTGGATGCGAGGGTGAAGGTATTTGAACACCAGGAAGAGATAGGCGAACAGAACGAGGGCAATCCACAGGGGAGGTATCGGCTCCTTGATATATTGTTCGCTGTTGAATTTCAACAGCAACATGGACGGAACAATAAGTATGGCGAAAAGAATGAACCAGTATATCACTGTGAAGAAGAATTTTTTCAGGTCAATGGCTCTTACATTGGTCGCCGCGTAGTTCAAGGTGATGAGGATGAGCGGAATCGGGACCAGGATGCCGATAGTGCTGAACCGGCTGATCCCCCGGAAGGAGGGGAGATACAGAGAGAGCGCCAGGAAGGATACGGACAACAGACCCGTGCCGATGCACAGGTAGATCAGGTCGTTCCGGAGCGCCCGGTTTTCAAACCGGAGCGCCTTGAATCCGATGACAATGAGAGACAGGAGCAGGAATGCAGATACGGCCGCCAGGTAGATCGGGTATCCGGGGCCGCGCGCAAGAGAGGCGGCCTCGCCTCCGGGTGCCTCGGAAATGAAAGTATCAGTAGCCACGATCCCGACGCACAGGAGCAAACCCGTCAGAACGGACGCCATGGCAAACACCAGGCGTTTCGGCCTCGGGTACGGATACAGGAAATGAAAACCGAGGATCAGCGCGGATATCAGGAGGAGCAGGGCTGAGACCATCCGGTGCATTATAACCGGGGGGATGATCCATGTATTCATCAAGTTGATGAGGATTATCGTGAAAAGGAGCGTCGATGCCAGGGAAACAGATGAAAGCATCAGGTTTGCGGCGATACGGAATCTTTTAAAGATATTATAGAATACCATGGTCAAGGATACTATGGCCGCGCTACCAGACAGGATTATTTCAAAGTAATACAATGCAACTCCGTAATGTTCATTCGTGGCTCAGGTGAGATTTAACCGTGCCGCTCCTTTCCACAGGAGGAGATACTACCGGTATTGAATTTATTTTCAAGTAATTATCTGACGGAGCATGAATTTTTAGAAAAATTTTGTTCTAATATTAACCGTTCCCGCTACTATACTATATATCAGCCTCTGTGAATGGTTAACGGCGGTGGAGTGAACACATCCTGCGTAGATATGACAATCGTGCGTTGTGCGGCTATCCTGGCTGCAATCCAGCTCATGACCGCGGCATGCTCATCCAATTTTTCCGGAAAAAGCATGCCACTGGCGATCCGGGGCGTCATGGATCTCAGCGACTGGAATTTTGAACGGGACGGACCGGTGGATCTGTCCGGGCAGTGGGAATTTTACTGGCAACAACTGCTCCGTCCGTCCGACTTTCATAGAGCCGCTCGATCGCCGATCTATATCCAGGTTCCGGGAATATGGAACGGCCGGATCGTGCGGGGACATAAGCTGACGGGTGACGGATATGCGACATACCGTCTGAGAATAACGATGCCGCTGACACGCCATTTAGCATCCGGTGAAAAACCGGCGCTCATGATTCATGACATGGGTACGGCCTACTTGCTTTACGTCAATGGAGCCCTGGCCGGCTGGGGCGGCGCCGTTGGCGAATCGGCAGGAACGGCATTACCCGGTTACTGGCCCGATGTTGTTGAATTCATCTCGGATAAACCCCAGATGGATATCGTGCTGCACATATCAAATTTTCATCACCGCAAGGGCGGCGCGTGGGAGACGATCATAATGGGAGCCGGCCCCGTGATACGGGACATGCGGGAGAAAAGGCTGGCAGGGGATTTTTTTCTATTCGGGTCGATTGTTATCATGAGCATGTATCACCTGGTCATGTTCGGGATGCGGAAAAGGGAACGATCGTATCTATACTTCGGTCTGTTCTGCATCCTCATAGCCGCGCGGATTCTGTCGACCGGCGAGTACTACCTTATAAGGCTGGTTCCGCGGATTCCCTGGGACTGCCTTCTCAGGGTGGAGTATATCGCCTTTTACGCCGGCGTACCGGCCTTTTTCCTGTTCGTGCGCTCCCTCTTCCCGGATGAGTTTTCCGATACGATGCTTCGCGCCGTGCTCCTTTTAGGGGCTCTGTTCTGCTGTGCCGTCATAGCGGCGCCCGCGCGTATCTATACGCATACCATGCAGTCGTATCAGGTGGTATCGATATGCGTCAGCCTGTACGGCCTGTGGGTGCTTATCCGCGCCATTACCCGCAGGCGGGAGGGCGCCGTTCCGTTCTGTGCGGGCTTCATCATCCTCTTCATCACCGTGATCAATGATTTTCTGCAGAGCAACATGCTGGTGCACACGGGATATCTGGTGCCGTTGGGTCTTTTTATATTTATTTTTTCTCAGGCATTCCTCCTCTCCCTGCGTTTCTCCAAAGCCTATGGTGCGGTGGAAAAACTCTCTGAAGAGCTTGACCTGAAAAACAGGAGGCTCCTCGGTCTCGATACGCTGAAGGATGAATTTCTCGCAGCGGTATCGCATGAGATCCGGACGCCGTTAAACGGGATCGTCGGTATAGCAGAGTCGATGATTGACGGACGGCATGGAAAACAGACCAGTGAATCGAAATATAATCTTGGTCTGGTTATCGCCGGCGGCAGGCGGCTGGCGCGCTTGGTCAATGACATACTCGATTTCACCAGGCTTAAAAACCGGGATATCGTCCTCAGACGGGGCCCGGTCGACCTGAAGATGATCGCCGATGTCGTGCTTGCGCTGACGCGGCCGCTCGTCGGCGCCAAAAAACTGGAACTTATCAATGGCATTGATCCGGGCACTCCCCGGGCGTTTGCGGATGAAAACAGGGTGCATCAGGTGCTACATAATCTCGTCGGGAACGCCGTTCAGTTCACCGATGCGGGGCATGTCACGGTATCCGCCCGGATTGAACCGGTTCCAGGCGGCTGCGGTTTGATAGAAATTTCAGTTGCTGACACCGGCGTCGGCATCGCCCCGGAACGGCTGGGCGACATCTTCAATTCCTATGAAGAGGCGGCCTCCCCGCATGAGTGCCGGTGGGGCATCGGCATCGGACTATCAATTGCGCGTCAGATCGTCGAGCTGCATGGAGGTGGCATGCGGGTTGATTCTGTTCAGGGAGAGGGTTCCATGTTTTCCTTCACGCTCCCTCGATATCAGGACCGGGACCGAGCCCTGGAGGAAGCGGAAAATTCACGGCCGGTCCACCCGTTTCCGAGCGTCGGAATAATAAAGGCGCACGATGTACCGTCAAACCCTGCGGGACCGACTGCCGGTGTCAGCGGCCGCCTTCTGGTTGTCGATGATGAAATCCTCAATCTGCAGGTCATGCTGAATTATCTTACGGAGGAGCGTTATTCAGTCATGACCGCCGCGACCGGCGCGGAGGCCCTTGACGCCATCCGGAGCGGGACATTCGACCTTGTCCTGCTTGACCTCATGATGCCGGGCATGTCCGGATATGAGCTCTGCCGCGAAGTGCGCAAACGGTTTTCCCTGTATGAACTGCCCGTGCTCATCCTCACCGCCCGGCATGGTGTCGCCGATCTCGTCGCCGGTTTTGAAAGCGGCGCCAACGATTATCTGGTCAAGCCGATTCATCGCGGGGAGCTACTGGCCCGGGTGAGAACGCTGGTCGCCCTTACAAAGGCCGTCCGGGACCACGCCGAGGCGAAGTACAAACTCTTACAGGAGAGGATGAGCCCGCATTTCCTGTTCAACGCGCTGAACACGGTGCACGCCCTGATCGTCAAGGATCGGCCGCTGGCCGATCGTGCGGTCGTCATGCTGGCGGATAATTATCGCTTTTTGATAGAACACTCCTTTCACTCCCTTATTCCCTTTGACGAGGAATGGCGGTTCGTGGAGAACTACCTTGAGCTGGAAGAGCTTCGGTTTTGTGATTCCCTTTCGGTCAGAATGAATCGGCAGGGGGACTTCTCAAAGGTCGGCATTCCGCCGCTCACCATACAGCCGCTGGTGGAAAATGCGTTGAAACATGGAACGCGACGGATAAGCGGATGCGGAATGATCAGCGTGTCCGCATGCTTAGAAGGCGAACGACTCAAGATCATCGTACAGGACAACGGACCCGGGATCAATTCGAACGATCTATTTTCACGATCGCTGGGCAACATACGGAAGCGGCTGCGTCATTATTTCGACGACGTTGAGGTCGCGGTCGACAATGCAGACGGCGGCGGCGCAACGGTAAGCGTTTCGTTTGTAAGCGGATCCTCATAAACGGAATGAATCATGGCTTGAGACGACATATGGATTCCGAGAAAACATACACTGTATTTATTGCGGAAGACGAAGTGCCGGCCCGCGAGCTCCTCGTGGACTACCTGCTTACCCGGCCGGAGTTGAAACTCTCGGGCATAGCAAAAAGCGGCGATGACGCAGTCCAAAAGCTGACGCGGCAGGAATTTGACCTGGTCTTCATGGATATCCATCTTCCGCGGTTTTCAGGCATCGAGGTCCTGGAACGGCTGAAGAGATTCCCCTACGTGATCTTTACCACCGCCCATGAAAAATATGCGGCCCGTGCATTTGACGTCGGCGCGGTTGATTTTCTTTTGAAGCCGTTCACCCTGGATCGGTTCGACCGGTCAGTGGAAAAATTCTTGCGCATCCAGGAAAACAGCGCCCGGTTTGACCAGGCCGCCGGTGAAACCGGGTTCTCTTTCAGGGAGCGGGGCAGGCACTACATTGTGCCGTATCGCGAAATAGTATATATCACTTCGCACGGTAAGAACACGGTCATCCATACCGTCGCGGATGATATCCAGGCGCCCGTAATTCTGAAGGATATTGAGCGGAGGCTCCCGGAAGAGTTTTTTGCCAGAATACACAAACAGCATATTGTCAATATCAGATGTATTTCAGGCCTTGAATACTATATCGGCGGCCAGTATATCGCTTTCCTCAATGACGAGGATGAAACATCCCTTCCGGTCGGTAGAAAGTACGCACATATACTCAAGACAAGGCTCAGGCTGGATTGAGCCATTCAATGCTCCGCCGGCAGCCTGATATAATTTTTTCCAGAAAAAGCTTGAACTTTTTTAATAATTCCAACTCTAAATAGAAAGGCACGCATGTTATGCAATTTTAGCCTTTCTGGGGGTCATTCAATGAAAAAGATGCTTTTTATCGTATGTATGATAGTTATCGGTACAGTCCTTTTTGCCGATGAAATATATCTGTCAGACGGCACCGTCCTCAAGGGAAAAATCATCCAGATCACCGATACCGAGGTCGAATATGATCCGGCCGGCGACCGGGCCTTCGATGTTGTTGAAAAAAGCGACGTGGTGAAAATCGTATACGACAGCGGACAGATAGTCAATTACAAGCTGGACACCCTGTATCGCGCCGACGGCACGGTCGTCAAGGGCACTATTATCAGGGTAACCATGAATGATATTACCTATTCACCGGAGGGCAGTGCGGAACAGAAGACGGTTCCGCGCGGCGAAATAGTACGCATCCAATACAGTGACGGGAAGGAAATCGATGTCTCTAAAAAAAAGGAGGGAGGCGAAGGAGAGGCGTTCGAGGAGAAAAAGCAGACCGGGGGGTTCCTTGATTCATGGGTGCGCATCGCCGGGTTCTTCGCTTATGGTACACCATCGTCAGGAGTCTTTGATAAGGAGCGGCGCGTTTTAAACGCTTACAAGGCAGATCTCCTGAGGGCGTATGTTCTCCCCCGGGATTACCAGATGTACAATATGTTTGGGTCGGGCGGCGCCGAGCTGGATTTTATGCCGCCGGCGATAAAATTCGTGCAGCGTCGTGCTTTCGACTTCACCGGGATCAAGTTCGGCATTCGGGGGCGGTACGGATTCGAATATGTCGACAGCGTCATCGTTGATGAGAGCTCGTATTATGACTCGGTTGAAAGCTATGAGATGTTCCGCGGCAGGCTCATGAGCTACCACTACTGGGGCGCCGGCCCGGTCATGAACCTTATTCTCAGCCCGCGGAGCAACCTGTTTAATTTCATCATTAATTTCTACGTGCTGGGAGGACAGATATTCGATGGAAACATCAGGGCGGCTGCTGCACTCAGGAGCGCTCGGTTTCTTGCATTCGAGTTGCTGGGTGTGGCCGGACCGTATGGCGTGGCGCCGCTCCTCCCTGCAAGTATCGCCAATGTGACCAACACGCGTTATTTTAACACCGCCAGATTCACCGGCTATACCATACGGTGCGGTTTCGGCCCTCATTTTTCGCTGAACAGGTATTTTCCAATCACCTTCGGCGTCAACATAACGTACGCGTATTCAAACCTGAAGCTGGGGAGGGCACTGCCCATATACTATGACGGGAACAAGCGGGCCGCGCATCACGAAGTGGGCGGCGAGGTCACCGCTGGCGTTCACTTTTAATGTGTACTCCTGAAAGGAGCTGTCCCAGAAGTCGGAATTTCCCTCCCCCTTGATGGGGGAGGGTAGGTGGGGGTGATTTAAATGCTGATGTTTTCACGACTAATACATCACCCTCCCCAATCCCCTCCCATCGAGGGAGGGGAAAAGGTACTTATTAAGCAGCCCCTTCAGGGATGATGGCGCTCTTAAATTCCTTGACATAGACTTTCTTTCGTAACATTCCATACGTCCATGAGAATAGTATTAGTTCATCCAGCCGGGTCCAACTGGATCAAGGGGAAACAAGACCTTGCCGCCGTTGCCAACCGGATGGCGCCCATCGGCATTCTTTCCATCGCCTCGTTTCTTGAGCGGCAGGGGCATGAGGTTTTCGTACACGACTGCCTGGGACCACGAGCCGCTCCGGCTACCGATGATAACGTGAAGCTGGTATTGTCCCGTGAGCCGGATATGGTGGGCTTCTCCGCCACCACATCCGGATTCATGGACGGGTACCGAATGGCCGTTCGCATCAAACAGGCCCGGCAGCGCGCCATTACCGTTTTCGGCGGCGTGCATATCTCAGCTCTGGGCGGAGCGCTTCTGGAGCGGTTCCCCGGCATGGATTATCTCTGCATCGGCGAGGGTGAGGCTACCCTGTCGGAGCTCGCGGACGGCCGCAGCCCCGAATCGATCGAGGGCCTGGCATGGTACGACGGTAATCGCATCGTGACCAATCCTCCCCGGAGACAGATTTCCGACCTTGACGCGCTTCCTTTTCCGGCGTATGGTAAGCTCGAAGGCTTCCCCCGGGGTTATAATCTTCCTTTGTTCAGCTACACGCGGACTCCGGGTGCGACCATGATAACGAGCCGGGGCTGCCCGTACCAGTGCTCCTACTGCGACCGGTCGGTTTTTAAAAGAGGATTTCGATACAATTCCGCCGGGTACATCTACGACCATATGAAGCATCTCCGCACCCTCTTCGGCGTGCGACACGTCAATATCTACGACGACCTCTTCACCCTGAACCGGGCTCGTATCGAAGAGCTGTGCGGGCTTCTCACGTCAAGGCCCCTTGGCATGAATTTCAACTGCGCCGTGAGAGTGGGACACGCGGACGATGACCTGCTCCGCATGCTGAAAAGCGCGGGGTGCCTGATGGTCTCGGTGGGGATCGAATCGGCGGATTCGGAGCTGCTCAAGCGGCACAAGTCGGGGGTGTCGCTGGATGAGGTGCGCGACACGGTGGCGAGAATAAGGCGACGGGGCCTGCGCGCGAAAGGACTCTTCATGATGGGGCTCCCGGGCGAAACCGAGGATTCGGTGCGGCTGACCAGCGATTTCGTCATGTCCCTCGGGCTTGACGACATGAACATGGCGAAGTTCACGCCCTTTCCCGGCGCGCCCATCTGGGCCGGTATTGAAGAGGAGGGCACCCTGGAGAACGACTGGCAGCAGATGAACTGCCTGAACTTCGTGTTCATCCCGCGGGGCATCGCTTCGCGGGAGCGGCTCGATCAGCTCTACAACGAGCATGTGAAACGGTTCTATTCGAGTCCCGAGTGGCGCAGAACATTCGCGAAGCGTCTCTGGCAGCACCGGTGGAGCCTGCTCTATCTTGTAAGACATCTTCCCTCTTTTGCGCGGGCAAAAAAGAACTTTGAACCGGCTCGACAGTCATTATCCGGAAAACAAAAATATTCTTGATAATATGACGGGATCAACGAGTATAGCAGATATGATAGATATAGAAAAGCTCATCGGCCGGGTCCTGGACGGCCCTGCCGTACCGGAAAAAGAGTACGTCGTTGACGGACATACCTATGCGGATGTGTACGCCATGGCAGCCGGCATATGTGAAAGGTTCTCTTCTCCGGATTCGGCCGGGGGGCCGGTCTGCATCTGCACCGAGGACAAGGGGATCATAGCAGCGGCACTGCTCGCGTCGCTCGCCGGGGGGCCGGTCTTTATTCTGCCCTCTTCCCTGTCGCCGAAGGTTCTGTCGGAGATCCGCGATATTATGCAATTCAGACACGCCGTTATCGACAGCCCTTTTGAACTGCCGGACGGCGTCAGCGGCATCATCCCCGAGCGGGACTCATGGTCTCCGCCCGGGCCCGCGCGGGCACGGGAGCTGAATTCGGTTTTCGTCAAGCTCTTCACCGGCGGCTCCACGGGTAAGCCGAAAGTCTGGTCGAAAACCCCGGTGAATCTGTTCGCCGAGGCTGGCTACCAGGCGGAGCGGTACGGCTACTGCGGCGAAGACTGCGTGGCTGCCACCGTGCCGCCGTATCATATCTACGGCCTCCTCTATGCGGTGATGGCTCCCTTTCTGTCGTCCGCTTCAGTGCTGAGCGGCATGTATCATTTTCCCCAGGAGATCGCGTCTGTTCTGGTTGAATATCCCGTCACGGTGCTGGTGAGCGTGCCGGTTCATTACCGGGTTCTGAACGGCGTCGATATCAGCGCTCCGCGTCTCAGGCTCGCCTTTTCGTCCGCAGGGCCACTGGATCGGGATGACGCGATCGCGTTTTACCGTCAGACCGGCGTCGGCCCTGAAGAAATGTACGGATCAACTGAAACCGGAGGGATTGCTTGCCGTTCCGCTGCAGTCGGTCGGGAATTCCTGGAGCCGTTTGACTGTCTCGAATGGCGGATCAAGAACGATTTGCTCAGCGTGAAATCGCCCTACGTATCCCCGGATCTGCCGGTGGATTCGAGCGGCTTTTATATAACCGGGGACCGTGTCGCGCCGGCCGGCGACAATCGCTTCACCTTGCTCGGACGAGCTGACAGCGTGGTCAAGGTGGGAGGAAAAAGAGTCGATCTGAGTGACGTGCAGGAAAAACTAAAGCGGATTCCTAACATTCGCGACGCATTCCTGTTCTCCCTCAATGGCAGAAGGGGGCGGGATACCGATATTGCCGCGGTCGTTGAAGCCGACATGGATGAAGCCGAGCTGCG
>Ga0154692_164_pt1 | contig 11683 bp, 12 predicted proteins | sample Rifle2008BG13ft_FD_116121 | JGI IMG/M metagenome (GOLD analysis project Ga0154692, IMG submission 116121) | Spirochaetes bacterium RBG_13_51_14
CCATTGAGTTTCATTTTTAGTGATATATCAGGAATAAGCGATTACGCGCGGAACATATCGGACAGGGCTTTTACAATCATGAAAAAGGCTTTTCCCGGGCCCTACACGCTCATTTTTAAAGCGACAAAACTGGTTCCGAAGGTGGCGATCACGAACCAGAAGACCATAGGCGTGCGTATCCCCGACAACAACATCGCCCTTGATCTGGTCCGGGCGCTGGGGCGTCCCATCATGTCGGCCAGCGTCAGCACGGCCGGCGGAGAATATATCGTTGAGCCGCAGGATCTTGAAAAGAGATATCGGAACGAGGTTGACCTGGTTATCGACGCGGGCCCGAAAATATCGGAGCCGTCAACGGTTATTGATCTGACGGAGGGAAACCCGGTTATTATCAGACAGGGGAAGGGCGAAATTTTTTTTTAGGCGGGAAGGTGGGCACTGCGCGGAGATTGAAACGTGTACAATTAATGTGAACGAGGTACTATAATGCTGGAAGGATTGCGTGATTTTTTAAATGTCGTAAAGGCTATAGCCATATTCCTCGGGCTGGGGGCCATAGTATCGTTTATCTATTATAATCTCCGGAAACGGGATCTTTTCGGCGGCTACCTGCTGGATCGTCTGTTCTATAACATTTCAGTTGTTATTCTGGAGTTCCTCTCACGGGGAATAGGCGTGAACGTGATAGCCGGTTTCATCGGGGCCTACGCCGCGCTCTATATCATGAACCGGCTGAATCATAACCGGGAACGGAAAAAGTATTAGCAATCGTCGTTCTTACATGCCCTTCGCCGCATCATGGATAGTGAGCCTCACTGAGCGGTCATTTTATTTACAATATCGCGGTTAACTCCGGCGAGCAAATCACGCGCTTCGGCTATATCGGTGAACGGACGTTTCATTATGATATCAACGGCCCGTTTTTTCCCGATGCCGGGTATACGCACAACCGCGTTCCGGGGGAGCGAATTGATGTCGATCGGATAGGGCAGCGTGATGATCGAGCGCTCACGATGCCCTATGACAACAGCGTCATAGAACTGTCTCTCCTGCAGCGGCAGGGGAAATTTCGATGTGATTGAATAGCTTGCGATCTGTTTTCCGTACGAATACCCGGCCCTTATCTCAAGGATCTGGTTCTCGCGCACTATCATTCCAATCGGGTAGATCCTCTGCAGCATCGTATGTTCGATCTCGGTGCGTATCTTTTCCCGGTAATACGCGAACCTGTTCTCTATGGCCTTTGAGGCGCGGAGCCGCCTCCCGTACAGCGGGGTGCCGGGGAAGGGGAGCAGGCGGCGGATGTTGATCCTCTTTAACAGGAGCCCCCGGTCCATGATTTCGGAGAGGCGGCGGTAATTCGTTGCGAAGGTCGATATGGTCTCCCCGGCGAGTCCGTGGATCAGATTCACGCCCGGCAGCAGGCACGGAACCGAATCGACCCGGATACCGCCGATCTGATTGATAATCTCGATGGCGGTCTCGGCCTCGGCAGCGGTCGCTTTCAGGTTGTTCAGCCGCACCACGGTATCGTCAAAAGATTCAACGCCCAGGGCAATGGTGTCCCCCGGCGTGATGGTTGATACCAGCTCCTCCAGAATACGCGATGCTTCTTCCGGGAAATTCGCAATGGTCCCGGGATTGGCGTTGTCGATGTTCAGTATCCGCACCAGTCCTCGGTTTTTTCGCTCCCGCAGTTCCGCCAGGAGCTCTCTGATCGGCGTTACCGCTGGTTTTGGGAATCCCTTCCTGAAAACCGTGCAATCGGATTGATATTCCAAGATGTCGGCCTGCCGTCCGAGCCTGAAGCGCGACACGCCGTTGTCTATGAGAGCGTCGATCTCGGCGATAATGTCTCTTATCTCACGGTAAATCACCGGGCCGAAAAGCCCCTCCACGCAGAACGAGCAGTGGCTTTCCCTCGGACAGCCGCGGTATGTCTCAACTTCGCAGATAACATCCGGAAAGCGCGGGTGCAGCCGCACCACCGCCGCTCCGGATACCGCCCAGCGCGCTATTTCCTCTACAGACCGCCTGCCGTCGAGCGGGGCGCTCCGGACGAACTGGTGTGCGTATTTCTCGATGTCGTTATGCACCAGGACCGCGTTGGGCGCACCCGGAAGGATGCGGCTGATGAGCCCGCCCACGGCGAAGCGCTGTTCATGGTTGCGGCCGATGATGCGCTTGATTTCGGCCATGGTCCCGATGGCGCTGCCCAGATACCTGCCGGGCACCGCTGCGCCGCCGATGAGAAGGACCAGTTCGTATGCCGTGCCCAGGCGGTAATCGGATTCACGCAGCGCGTCGATGGTAATATATTCAATTCGGGATTCGTTTACCCCCGCGTCAATCAGCGCGCCGAATAGGTAACGGGGATACGGCGATATGAAGGGGGGAACGCCGAAGCAGGCCGGCTCGTCAACGTAACAGTCCATGATGCAGTAGTTCAGCATAGGCCGGACACTATCTCTTCAATATTTCTGATGAGAAAGCTCTGGATCTTCTGTTCAACCTGCACTATGAAGTTCTTGTTTTCGGTGATGAGGGTGATGATCCGCCGGTTGATCCCGTATCGCTTCACCAGGTCGTCGACCCGGTCCTCGATGGATACGATCCGGTCGTGCATGACGCGCTTGTCCGCATAAAATACTATCTCGCGCTCCTCGAGGCAGCCGTTCGGCTCGAATCCCTCAAAGACAACGTGGGATTCCACGACAATGCCGATGGCGGCGTAACCCATGTCACGCATGATACGGCCGCCGATCAGGTCGTGCCGGAGCTCCCGTGCCCCGATGGTTTCGGTCTTTGCGATATCGTGCAGCAGCGCCGCGGCTTTTATCAGGCTCGCCTGAATGACGGCCGGATCTCTGAGGTTCTCCACCAGGGCCATGGACACGGTCATCACCTGTATCGAATGCCGCACGATGTTATCAAGCATGTTGAAACGCTTCATGATCTCATGGCATTCTTCTTCGGTCGGTACCGGCGCGTAATCTTTCATGATATATTTTTGATTATTAATGTATCTTCAACGGCGATTCCGTACGTTTCCGATAGCGATCCCCGGTTGATCGCGGCTCCGGATGCCACCGCCGAGATGATGCCGTTGTCAGGGAGGACATAGACATACCGCCCGTCAACGGCGATGATTCCCTTCCGGTCGGTATATCCGAAATCCGTGATAAGGGCGATCATGTCATATGTTTTACGCGATAGTCTGAAATATTTCAATCGTATACTATTGTCCGTCAATCCCTTTTTTTAGTATCACTGCGTCGACCGGTAAAAAACTTGTTGAAAATTCTGCTGTTCCCTGAAAGATACGAGACTGACCGTGATGTCGCACTCTATCTTCTGAAGCGAGACGTTTTTCATTAAATAAATTTACTCTACGGTAATTCCATGAAAAAGCTATTGTTGCTCGTCGCCGTTATATGGATAGTATCGATATCGGTAGCAGCGGAGAAAAAGCAGGATAAGCAGATTAAACCGGTTACGCCGGAAAAACCGGCGCAGGATGGTTATACCAACGCATCGCAGATAGTCGTCATCCTGATGAGTCTGTCATTGGAGAGCAGCGGCCCCATGAAGCCCGACCGAACCTTCCGGCCGAACGAGTCCGTATTCGTCAACCTGGATGTCCAGGGGCTCACGCCCAATAAGCAGAAAAAATACGTCATTCAGGCGGATATATCGATACCCCAGTTCGATCAGGAAAAAAAGAACATACTCGATTCTACCATTGATGCGGATAAGAATGTCTCGATTTTCATCAAGATATCCATACCGGAGGTTGATCGGGGGGGTCCCTGCGACGTGATGATAACCATACGGGACGTGGTGGCGAGGAAATATGTTGATTATCATACCTGGTTTATGATAGCGAAGTAACCCCGGTCGCAACCGGCGCGTCGGCCAAAAAGTATTGACATGGATTTTCAGTTGTAATGATTATGATATGCGTGTACGTACTATGGTATCCGCGCTTGAACGGCACGCACGAGCGGTCTGGCCTGCCAGGCGCGTAAACAAAAGGTAAATGATGCGAATCTCCCGATACATACTCCCGACCCTGAAAGAAGACCCGTCGGATGCCGTTGTCATGAGTCACCGGCTCATGATCCGGGCCGGCCTGATACGCAAGGAATCGGCCGGGATGTATGTTTACCTTCCGCTGGGCTGGCGGGTTCTCAGAAAGATCATCGATATTGTCCGCGATGAAATGGACCGTGCGGGTGCGATGGAATTCCTCATGCCGGAGCTCACCAACGCCGAACTCTGGAAGGAATCCGGGCGTTGGGAAACCATGGGTCCCGAGATGTTCCGTGTCCGCGACCGGAACGGCATGGAATACGCCCTGGCGCCGACGCACGAGGAGGCATTCACCGCCGCGGTGCGAAACCTGATCTCGTCGTACCGCGACCTTCCGGTTAACGCCTACCAGATCAATACCAAGTTCCGCGATGAGATCCGCCCCCGATTCGGCGTTATCCGGAGCAAGGAATTCATCATGAAGGACGCCTACTCCTTCGACCTGGACGAGAAAGGCCTGGAAGAATCGTACCAGGCGATGCGCGCGGCCTACCGCCGCATCTTTGAGCGCTGCGGACTGGACACCATCCCGGTCGAGGCGGATACCGGCGCCATGGGCGGCAGCGATTCGGAGGAATTCATGGTCGCATCCGAAGTGGGCGAGGAGGTGCTCCTGCTCTGCGATTCATGCGGGTACAAGGCCAACCGGGAGAAGGCCGAGTACCGTCGCGAGGATAAAAAGCCCGGAGAACAGCCGGACAAGATGCGTGAAGTGTCGACGCCCGGCGTTAAAACCATCGATGATCTGGTCGGCTTTTTCAAATGCACGGCCGACCGCTTTCTCAAGAGCATCGTGTATGTTGCGGACGGGAAGCCGGTCATGGCCGTGGTGCCCGGCAATCGCGAGATCAACGAGCAGAAGCTGGCGCGCGCCACCGGCGCGGCGCAGGTCGATCTGGCCCCGGACGCGGCGGTTGAGGAATTCACCGGCGCACCGGTCGGTTTCGCTGGGCCGGTGACGAAGAAGAATATTCGCATACTATATGACTACTCCATAAAAAGCGTCGTCAACGGTATTACCGGGGCCAGCAGGAAGGATGTTCATTTTAGCGGGGTGAACCCCGGCCGCGACTTCATCGTTCAGGAAGAAGCGGATATTACCTTTGCGGAAGAGGGCGACGCGTGCCCGAAATGCGGCTCTGCCATGTACGTCAAGAAGGGCATCGAGGTTGGGCATATATTCAAGCTTGGATATAAGTACACCCGGTCAATGAATGTATCAGTCCTCAACGAGAGCGGTACGACAGTGACCCCCATTATGGGATGTTACGGCATTGGAATAAACCGCACTATGGCGGCGATTATCGAGCAGCATTATGATGACCGGGGGATAATCTGGCCTCCCTCAGTGGCGCCCTTTGACGTGCACCTGGTGGGCCTGGGCAAGAACGATGGAGAGATAACCGAGACCGACGCGATCTATGATATGCTCCGGGAGAAGGGCTTTGACGTCCTCTATGACGACCGTAAAGCCAGCCCCGGATTCAAGTTCGCCGACGCGGACCTTATCGGCATTCCGGTGCGTATAACCATCGGGAAGAACTATTTCCAGACCGGGGAAATGGAGGCAACCTTGAGAAAGGGTCAGGAAATATATAAAGTAAGAAAAGCGGAATTGGCTGATAGGCTCAGGACACTCATAAAATGACAAACCATGTTCATTAGAAATTGTCGTTGTGGTGAATTTTTCCCCCTCCCTCGATGGGAGGGGACAGGGGAGGGTTATTAGAGCAGAAATTGAATATTTATATGTGGAACTATTGGTCCTGCCGCCTGAATTTCAATCCCTGTAACCGCTTTGATTTTAAATATTTCAATAGTTTCTTTTCCGCTTCTGTTTGATTCTTTCGCAACTGCCTCGCAAAATACACTAAACTGTCTGACATTAATTTTTTTCACCCCCACTCCAGCCCTCCCCCGTCAAGGGGGAGGAGGGTCTTGAATTAAATTTGCCTAACTTGAGTAATTAATAAAACGTTCATGAGGCATCATAGGAAAAAACAGGCGTGTGCTAAAAGTCTGATGCGTATCACGCAAATAATACTGAAAAAATGGCTTTAGAATGTCTATTAATATTGACAAGTAATTATATGTTTTCAAGAATGTTCAAAATTAGCCCTTTCTGGCTTTTAATGATACGCCGTACGACACCCAGAGTAGACAGGCGCGTGGTTCGCCTCTGGCGCGTCACACGCAGGTGTAATAAAAGTTATAGTTATTAAAAATTATTAAAGGGAGTAAGGAGATGAAGATAGCAGTCTGTCTAAAACAGGTTCCCGACATGGAATCCAAGTTCAAAATCGTTGATGATAAAAAAATCGATGAGTCGCAGATAGCTTTCAAAATCAATGATTTCGATAACTACGCTGTTGAGGCCGCTTTACAACTGAAAGAGAAGTTCGGCGGCGAGGTCATTATCGTTACCTGCGGTCCCGATCGGTCGGCGAAAGATATCCGCCAGGCCTTCGCGATGGGCGCCGACTGGGGCATCCATGTGAATGATCCGGAGATAGAGGCGGGTGATAATTTTGTGGTTGCTTCCACGCTCCAGAAGGCCATTGACACCATCGGCGGCGTTGAACTCGTTCTGACCGGCGTACAGGCGGAAGACGACCAGTCTGCCGTTACCGGCGTCATGCTGGCCGACCTCATGGGATGGCCGCACTGCACCAACGTCAAAAAGCTGGAAGTCAACGGCACAGCCCTGACGGTGAACCGTGAGCTGGAAGGCGGGCTGAACGAGGTGATCGAAATGAGCGCGCCGGCGGTGCTTACCATCCAATCCGGCATCAATGAGCCGCGGTATCCAACCCTGCCGGGCATCATGAAGGCCAAGAAGAAACGGCTCGATGTTAAAAAGGGCGCTGATCTGGGCGTGTCGGCGAAATCCAAAACAAATTTCATCAAGATGTTCTTTCCGGTATCCGAGCATAAAGCCGAAATCATCCAGGGTGACCCGGCCACAGCCGCTGCCAAACTTGTTGAAAAATTGAAGAACGAAGCCAAGGTGATATAAGGAGGACGGAACAATGGCAAAGATATTAGCTATCGCTGAACACAGAAATGGAAAGTTGACAGACGCCACCCTTGAGCTCTGCAAAGCAGCCAAAGCGCTTGCATCGGCTTTGGGAGCGGAGCCCGCGGCCGCGGTTCTGGCCAACAATGACTCCCTGGCCAAGGAAGTCGCCAAATATATTCCCGTGGTGTTCGCCGTTACCGGCGCCGCCCTGGAAAACTACACCGCGGACGGCTACACCCAGGCAGTCAAGTCGGTGGTTGAGTCACAGGATGTGAAGGGCGTACTCATCGCCCACTCCTACGACGGCGTTGATTATGCCGCAAAGGTCGCCTTGGCGATCGGGGCCGGTATTGTTTCCAACTGCAACAAGGCGCGGGCGGAAGGCGGCAGCGTCATTTTCACCCGCAACACCTACAATGGAAAGATACAGGAAGAGAAAAAAGTTAACACCGACAAGTTTGTTGCGACCTTTGAAAAAGGCGCCTATGATATGGAAGCGGCGGGTGGCGCCGGTACGGTAACCGCTGTTGCCGCGACCATCGGCAAAATCAGAACCAAATCAAAGGGCATTATAGAAACGATAGCCGGAGCGGTCGACATTTCCCAGGCCAAGATAATCGTCTCTGGCGGCCGCGGATGCAAGGATGCAGACAAGTACAAAGATGTCATCGTCGCTCTCGCTCAGAAGCTGGGCGGCGAGTATGCGGCGTCCCGGCCGGTTGTCGACTCCGGCTGGACCGATCCGGCACGGCAGGTAGGGCAATCGGGCAAAACCGTTGCCCCCGATCTGTACATCGCGGCCGGCATATCAGGCGCCATCCAGCATGTGGCCGGTATGAAGGGCTCGAAATGCATCGTTGCCATCAATAAGGACCCCGAGGCCCCCATATTCAACATCGCGACCTATGGAATTGTGGGAGACCTTTTTGAGGTCATCCCGGCGATGAAAGAGAAGCTGTAAGAAGCATCACCAATGAAAGACAAAAGGGGCTGTCCTGAAAGGAGAGCCCCTTTTTTTTGAGGCTGTCGGGTGATTTGAGTTTGGTGCTCCACTTGTTTTCATAATCAGCGGAAGGGGGATCTATACGCAACATCAATGGATTTTCTCAAATTTTGGGCGGCGCGTGAAATTTTAAGGCACTATCCTGGTCGATTCATTCTAACAGGGGGCTTTATGTAATCCGGTGCTGGTGCTGACAAGGCCTGTTGTGTTCTGATGACATTCGCTGGAGAGGACGTAATATCCCTGGATGGTTAAAATTTAAGAGTCTGTTTCCGGTGCTTTATCCGGTGCAAGTGTCGTCATATTTGTCAATTACTCATGGGAAACACGTTGGTCCTGAACATGACGCCGGTGACGCCGGTCAGGGTGCAGAGAAGGGCGATATCATCGCTCCCCTTCATGAGCTCGGTGACATGGAGCTCACTCGAGCAGCCGATAAAAAGATCGACATAGGCGGAAACCCGGAATTTAAAATTGACGCCCAGAGTAAAGCCGAACTGCGGCTGATTGATATACGGCAGCATATCGAAGAATTTTTTATATGACATGAGAGGGTTGTTGAACCGGGCCTCAGATTGAACGATGTGCGTGTATTTGATGCCGGCCAGAATATTAAGGGAAAAGAACGACAGATTGAACGACGTTATGAGAGACAGCGGAACGCTCACGGACCACCCGGTAACCACTATTTTCACCGAAATCAGGTTCGCGGGATCCACCGAGAAGTAATCCGGCGGTTCTTTCATCCTCATGTCGAGGGAGATACGGTTGAACCAGAAGCCGGATTGGATTCCGAGGAGGTTGTTGAACATCTTCTCGAAAACGAGCCCGCCGCCGTAGCCGTAAGTAAGGTTGTACCTCATATGCTGCTCGCCTTTTTTGCGCTCCCAGGCGGTAATTCCGCTTACCGATCCGGCAGCGCCGAAGGAGGCGTTGGGTGGCTTTTCGATTTCGTCGTCCGCGCGGGACGACGAAAATGAGATCATGATAATCGCTGCGGATATGAGGATGACAAACGCATATTTCATGATAGTTGACGGAAGTCAGTTTTTCTCCTCCATGATGCAGGTGCCGTTGAACACCGATCCGGATTCTATGGTTAGCTCCGGGGTGACCAGGTCGCCGCAGGTCTTGCTTTTCTTGAACAGCTCGATTTTTTTCGACGCGCGTATTTTTCCATTGAACGCGCCGCCCACGTTGACTTCGCTCGCCCGGATATCGGCGCTCACCTTCGCTTCCCGGCCAACGATCAGCTGTCCGTCGGTTTCAATTTTGCCTTCGAAAGATCCTTTAATTTTCAGGGAATTCTTGAACGTGAGGCGTCCCTTGAAAGTAATGTCATCGGCGATCACCGTGTCGATCTTGTTCTCGTCTTCAACTATTTCTTTGGGGTCGGCCATTGATATCTCCCGATAGAGTTAAAATCTGCACGCCGCGGGGATCTTCATTGGTAATCCCTGAGGCACCAGGATAGTTAACATATAGCAGCACTGGTAAATTGTCAATCAAAACAGCGTTTTAGTCTAGGGAGCAATCATGTCTCATGGAGCCGTGGCGGCGCATTGTTAACGCGCTGTCGGTACGCCCCGAAGCAACCTCGGGGGATCAATGGTCAATTTTCAATGTCATATTTTATGTACTCACAGATTGGGAGGCACACGGATGATTGCCGTAACCGAAAGAAAAATAAAAAATACTCTTGATTAATTCAAATGCTATAGCTATGAATTGGCCAGGGGCAATTTAATGGAAGATATACTCGCGCATGCCGAAGAACTGGGACGTCTGATAAAGAATACCGAAGTGTTCGGGAATTATCAGCGGCTGACCGAGCAACTGCGCTCGGACAGCAACGCGGCGTGCCTTCTGGACGATTTTTTTGACCGCTCGCGGGAGATCAAAGACCGCCAGGACAGGGGGGATATCATTGAGCAATTTGAAATAGAGAATATAAAAAGCCTTTCCGAATTGGTTTCTCGCAATGAGACGATCAAGGAATACCTGAGCGCGCAGCAGGAATACCTGGACCTGCTTCTGATGATACAGAAGGAACTCAGTATCGGCGATGGCGAGCTTGAGTAATGATCGGCAATTCAATTTTTATTCAGGTATGCAACAGGTTTCATATTAAGTTGTTGACTAAAAGATAAACTATGCTTATTTTTCTGACAAAGATTTTAATTAAGGGCGTGGGATTATGCAACCAAATATCGATGATTTGAAAAAGAAAATACAGGCCAATCGGGATCTGGTAGACCGGATCACCGTAAAATTTCCCGGTTTCAGGGGATATGTTGAAAAGGCTGAAAGCTACGATGCTGACAGAATACTAAGAAATCTGCTGTCGGATAGAATTCAAGGTTTCAAGAACGAAATACATGCGAAATGTGCAGAGCTCGAAAAGAAACAGGATCGCGCGAATTTGCCCGATCTGGACGCTCTGAGCATTCAAATGGAGACGGTGATCAAGAAATGCCGGTATGCGGACTTCGGCGCCGCCTCCACCGCATCGGGCATTACCATATCCGAGGACGATAAGAACAGGCTCCTGGAATATGACTGGCGGCTGATATCGTCCCTTGACGATCTGGAGAAGGACGTGAGCGCCGTTCGCGCCGCCGCGCCTGAGAATCCGGGAGAAGTAATAAGTCGCATCGCTGATACAGTGAGGAAATTTGAAAAGAATTTTGATGAGAGAAAAAATGTTCTGCTGGAGGTGCTGTAAATGGCATTGATGGATGTTGTTGAATGGAAAAATAAGCAGGGCGAGATACTGCATCGCTTTCCCGAAGGCGCCATATCTCTGGGCGCTCAGCTGATCGTCATGGAGCATCAGGAGGCGGTTTTTTTCAGGGAGGGGCGCGCTCTTGACAGCTTCGGTCCCGGCCGGCATACCCTTACAACCGGAAACATCCCCATTCTTGAAAAAATAATCAATCTTCCTTTCGGCGGAAAATCGCCGTTTCCAGCTGAAATCTACTACATCAACAAGACAGAAATACCCAACCTGAAATGGGGTACGAAGCAGCCCATTGATCTTCAGGATCCGGTCTACAACATAGCCGTGCCCATCCGCGCTTTCGGGAACTTCTCGATAAAGATCAAAGATACCAAGCCATTCCTCACCATGGCCATCGGCACCTGGCAGGCGTTCACGAGCGAGGCTGTGGAGAGCACCATGCGCGACCAGGTGATCATCCCCAAACTGCAGGACCTGATCGCGGAATTCATGCTGAAGCAGAATGTTACCATATTGAAGCTCGCTCAGTATTACGATGAGATAGGCGCTTCCGGCAAGGCGAAGATACTCGGCGATTTCGCCAGCTTCGGGCTCGAACTTGTCCGGTTCGCTGTGGAATCCATCAACGTTCCTCAGGAGGACGAGTCGGTCAAACGGCTCAAGAAGGCCCTGGCGGACAAGGCCGAGATCGGCATCATGGGCCAGGAAGATTACAAGATGAAACGCACCTTCGACACCATGGAAAAGGCTGCGGGGAGCGACGGTATGACCGGGGGCATGATGGGCGCCGGCATGGGCGTTGGCATGGGCCAGCAGATGGCCGGTATGA
>Ga0154692_151_pt1 | contig 11509 bp, 11 predicted proteins | sample Rifle2008BG13ft_FD_116121 | JGI IMG/M metagenome (GOLD analysis project Ga0154692, IMG submission 116121) | Spirochaetes bacterium RBG_13_51_14
AAAAGGCTCAAGATAGATGAAGTAATAACCTTCGATATGAGCAATACGGTGAATGTTCATTCCTCATTTATAGGCTTTTTGCTCCACGCAAAGCATCATATAAATAAAAACGGCGGAAAGCTGTTTCTCATTCTTTCACTGACCGTAGAAAAAATTCTCATCATGTTGAATATAATTGAATATTTCTCCACTGATATAGTTACTTCCATCTCAAAAAAAACCGCCTGAAATTCTCACTTCCACTCCTTTGATCGGCATGTGCCGTATCATTATTAAAGCAACGACTGTCAATTATGACAGGCGATCATTCATAAGGATTTTGGATGAATCCCTTTCCGCTCGGCATATGACGCATTCAGCGGAAAGGATCACCGTGGAGGGATTTTTGGATGTTATGTGGAACAGGTGTAACTATTATTGCAATTGTGTCTTTAAAAATAAATTGACATAAAACTGTTATATGAGAGGATAGTGAAATACTTAAATTCTGGATACGGATTAACTATGAAATTCAACGAACAACAGGTAGAAGTAGTAACCGAATTGCTAAAATCCATCGCTCATCCCATCAGGATGAAAATTCTCTGTTTTTTGATGGAAGGCGACAAGAATGTCGGGGAAATTGAACAGGAGTTCGGGTCGACCATATCCAACATATCCCAACACTTGACCGTCCTCAGGAAGGCAAACATCATCGACCGCAGAAAAGAAGCGAATTTCATGTTCTATTCATTAAAAGACAACAAAATATTAAAGCTGATGGAGACTTTAAAAAACAACTATTGTTAAATGCCACGATTTTCAGCAACATTACTCGTTCCCCTGCTGTTCCTATCCATCAATGCCTTCCCGCAACAGCGCACGTTAGAAATCTCAGGATTAAGGAATTACACGGAAAACGAACTGTTCGAAATACTCAATCTTAATCGGTATGAAGAAGGCACCATGACGGCCAAAGAGGTCGCCGATACCATAATCACATTTTATAGTGAAAAGGGATTTTCCCTGGTTAAGGTCTACGTGATAGAAAACTCCGAGACCGTGTTGAAAATATATGTCGATGAAGGCGCGCTGGGTAAAATAATTTTTCTGAACATGGATGATTTCTCGACCATCTACCTGAAAATCGTTTTCTGGTTTAAAAACAAGATATTCAACGTCAACACGGTAAATGAGAACATAGAAAAGCTTAAAAAAGGAAAACGATGGAAGGAAATCACCTACCAGCTCAAACCGGTAAAGGAATACGACACGTCGATCTTTCAGTTGGACCGGGCTCTGGATCTGCCGCTCATTGGGAAAAAGCAACTTCCGTTTTTTGATACATACAGCCCGCGCTTCGATCTTCTGGTCATCTTTTCAAAAAGCGATATTCCGGACAGCATTATCGACACAACGGACAGCAAGGGCGGGTCCGGCCCAAAAGACAGAAAAAAGGGGAAAAAACTTGTTTTCAATAAATTCAACTACGGTCTGAAGGTTCACTTCTACAAGGGCTTTATTCCATACCTCAAGTACTATCAGCTCGGACTGATATCGAACCGTGATTTCTTCATGGGGGAAACTTCGGTGGGGATCATGTATGGTATCGACCGCAAGTTCAAACGCCCGCCCCGTGAAACCTATTTTCACTTGAACTTGAACTATTTCTTCACTCCCACCTTCAAGGACATATTCACTCCCCTCATACGAGCCGATCTGTATCAATCAAAGTCGGCGCGGCCAGACCTGGGCCTCCTGGAATACAATTTCCTGATACTCAACACCATGCTGGCGCCCGGCATAACCTTACTCCGGAAATTTAATTTGTATACCGGCTTCGGCGTGGAAACCGCCTTTTTTTTTAACAGCAAGTTGATTAAACTAAAATTATTAAAGTATGATCGGTACCGGCTCATCTTCGGGAAAAACGTGATGAAGCAGCTGGAGGACCTCGAGGACATACTCAGGCTGTACAGAGAAATAGACAGGCGGACCGATGTCTATAACTACTGCGAGCTTGGTTTTATATATGACTTCACCAAACGGAGCAATAAAATATACGAGCTGAGGAAAAACAGGTTGAAGAAGGAGATAGCCTTAATATATGATTTCTATTTCCTGAAAAAAACCTTTAACAGGGTAAGAGTCCTGGGATATTTTGATCATGAATTCAAGGATAGAGGCATCTATTCCGGAATCCTGAGTTATCAGTTCACCTTCAACGACCCGCCATTTTACCAGGAGATATCGGTCAGCAACCCGGCATTCAAGGGATTCAACGGGTTGTCGTACTTCTCGAGAAATGTGCTCTCCCAATCAAACGAGTACCGCATCTCCATATACCAGGACTTCTTATACATCGGCGTATTTTTTGACATGACGCTGTTCGAGGGTTCGGGGCGTGACGTTGATGGAGCTCAATTCGGTATCGTTGGCGGTCCCACGGGGCGGATCCTGCTTCTTGATCACTTTGAGCTGTATCTCCAGTACGGATGGGATTTCCTGGTTTCCACGAAAAGGAACCAGGGGTATCTGTATTTCAATATATACAACAAATGGTGAAAAGCGTTAATTGATTTCCATTATCCGGTCCATTTTAAAGTATCTGGTATCTCCGCGAAGATGGCAGTGGGCGAGAAGATAGGTCTCTCCGCCGACGGTTATGAATTCGCGGGGATGTATCTTCCTCTTGGTGACGTTTCCCGACTGATCGATATAGGTTATGTCGACCGTCTTGCCGAGCATTATTCCCTTTAATTTTTTCCCGGCCTTGTTGATCCTATGTACCTGTTTCGCCCCTGATAGGCGGACAAATGCGCCGTGATAATTCCTGAGATGAGATACGGTCCATACGCCGTGGGGATCTTCGCTGCGGATAATATCAGTGAATATCTCCATGCATCCCCGTGCGTCCGGATACGCGCGGTGATGCATGATTTCAAGCCGCAAATGGCTGCATATGGTCTCCAGTTTACAGTTCGTCAGTCGTGGATATGCACGGCGTGAGAGGCGCACCGTATCAACTGCCGTCATTTCCGGCACCGGCATGTCATTCTTCCGGAAAGCCAGTCCTAAAAATGAAAGGTCGAATTCCGGGCAGTGGATAACGAGCAGCGAATCGCGGATGAATTCATCTATCCTGAACAGGATGTCCTCGATTTGCGGAGCGCCTTGGACCATTTCGTCTGTTATGCCGTGTACACCCACCGTCTCGGATGGGATTGTTATACCCGGATTCACCAGCGTATCATAGACGTCCTTGATCCCGTTCATTGAAAAGCGAATGATGCCCACTTCAACTATTTCATGTAACGCGGGGTTCGTTCCCGTTGTCTCCAGATCAAGTGCGCAGAATGTCATGTCCGATAATTTGGTGTCAGAAGGGTTCATGGGAATTAAAAGGTTCCGATCATTTTTACTTCAGTTTCAAGTGTTATTCCAAATTTTTTATACACGGTCTCCCTGACCAGATCGACAAGGTTTTTAATATCCTGCGATGTCGCATTATCCGCGTTGATGATAAAATTGGTATGGAGATCCGATACGCATGCGCCGCCTATTCTCGTTCCTTTGAGTCCCGCTTCGTCAATCAATTTCCAGGATGAATATCCCTCGGGATTTTTAAAGACCGAACCGGCTGACGGAAAGTCCAGCGGATGCTTCTTCCTCCGGTCGGCGAGTATTTCATCAATACGTCTCCGCATGTCAGTGATATCGTATCCCCTAGCGAGTCTGAAACGGGCGCCGGTGATGATATTCCCGGAGCCGATATTCATGGTGCGGTACGATGTCATGGCTTTATCGATGACCTGCGTGCGTTCGTCGCCCGCGTAGTCGACGATATCGACATCTTTCAGGATATCGACGAACATCCCCTCCGAGGTGCCGGCGTTCATGATGATGCCGCCGCCGAGGCAGCCGGGTATTCCCGCCATGAATTCCGCGCCGCCGAAACCGGCGCTGACAGCAAAGTCCAGGAAGCTCTGTTTCGATGCGATTGCATCGGCGTAAACATATCCGTCCTCAAGGACGGATATGTCCGCACGCCGGGAGTCATCCTCGCAAAGCCGCATCACGATGCCGGTGATGCCCTTGTCGCCTACCAGGAGGTTTGATCCGCCCCCGATGACCATCAGAGGCAGCCCGTACTCCGCCGCAATCCTAACGACCTTCGGTACGCACCCATTGTTCCAGGGAAAAACAATCGCGTCCGCCGGACCGCCGGTACGGTAGGTGGTATAATGCATCAGAGGCTCGCTCTCCTTCACCTGACCCAGCTCGGAGAGGGCTTCTATGATATACGGGGATATTCTCATAGTTTAGATATCGGTCAAAAATAACAATTGACAACCGCGATAAAATGGTTTCAATAATTTGAACCCAGACAATAATGTCAATTATATTCTGAATGTGATGTAATATTATAGCGACTTCGTCCGTCATGAATAATCACAGTGTAAAATGCGGTCGATAGTGCCGATATTATAGATCAGATACGCTTAAAAACCGGGCATGAAAAAAGCATCGAAAAAAACAATCATCCCCGATCTCACCGAGTTCACCGATGAAGAAGGGAAAAAGTGGATACAGACGTCGACGGAAGACCTCTTCTCCATCAAGGAGCTTAATGAGATCCTTGAGTCCATAGACAAGGGAAGCGAGTCCGACGAGATAATTCTGGCTAGGATTGACTTCCAGAATGTCAACAAAGAGTACTACGAGACTGCCGTTCAACTGCAGAAAAAGCTCCGCCTCCAGTCCGAGCTTCTGAAAAAAGTGATAACCGAAGCACGGGCAAAGATCGACCGTAAGAACAAAAAGCTCAAGGAGCTCATAGCATATATCAGGAAACTTCACCTTTTGTTGGTACACCTCTCAGCCGGCGAGGAGGATCTCAAGAACCTGAAATTCCCTACGGAAATGCTGATGCAGTCCCTGAGCGAGACCTTCACCGGAGATGAGAGGCACGAGCAGGAGTTTGAAGACGTGGAAGAGGTGTTGCTCCCCATCAACGCCGCCATGAAAAATTTGAAATAAATAGTTCCAACAACCTCTCGAAAAAATGTTTGACAACAACTCCCGCTGATAAATCACTACTAGTGACGGATGAAAGGGTTACGGTCGACAATATCATGAGTCGCGGCCACAGCTTTATCGAACATGCTGATAATCTCGAACGTCCGACGATACAGTTGGTATCCGGCATTCGTCATGTGGCACATATTCAGAAGGCAGGCACAAATGCCCCTCAAAATTTACAATACGCTCACGGGTTCAGTAGACGAACTGGTGCCCGGCGGTACCAGAAAGGAGCAGGTGTCTGATTACCCCTCCGTGACCATATATTCTTGCGGACCCACCGTGTACAGCTTCGCGCATATCGGCAATTTCCGCACTTTCGTCTTTAACGATTTTCTGCGACGGCATCTTAAATTCCGCGGCTTCAAGGTCAACCACGCAATGAACATCACGGATGTTGACGACAAGACGATCGCCGGCGCCAGGGCCGAGGGAATATCCCTTGAGAAATACACCGCGCGCTACACCGATATTTTTATGGAAGACCTGAAGACGCTGAACATCGAGCCCGTTGAACACCTGCCGAAGGCAACCGATTCCATCGATTCGATGATCGATATCATAAAACAGTTGCATGATAAAGGATATCTGTACGAGAAGGAAGGCTCGCTCTATTTCAGCATCGCAAAATTTAACGGCTATGGCAGGATGTCCCGGCTGGATACCCGCGAGATAAAGTCCGGGCTCCGGTACGACACGGACAGCTACGGCAAGGACGACGTGCGGGATTTTGCTCTCTGGAAGGCGCCGAAAGAGAACGAGGTATCCTGGGAAACGCCCTATGGCAGGGGCAGGCCCGGCTGGCATATCGAATGCTCGGCCATGATCCGGAAAATATTCGGAACGACCATCGACATACACACCGGCGGCGTTGACCTTATCTTTCCGCACCATGAAAATGAGATAGCCCAGAGCGAGGCGGCTTACGGCGAGACGTTCGTGCGACACTGGATACATGTGGAGCACCTCCTGGTGAACGGCTCGAAGATGTCCAAGTCCCTGGGCAACTACTACACCCTGCGCGACCTGCTCGAAAAAGGCTATTCCCCGCGGTCGATACGATACCTTCTCATTTCCGCCCACTACCGGAAGCAGTTCAACTTCACCCTGGAAGGAATCACCCAGGCGGACCAGGCGCTGGACCGCATCGATAATCTCATCGTCAGACTGAGTGACATTAAAAAAGAGGCCGCGCCGACTCCCGAACTACGGAAGCTGGCCGATTCCATGATCTCCGGTTTTACCGACGCCGTCGACGATGACCTGAACATATCGCGCGGCCTGGGCGTTTTCTTTGAATTTATCCACGCCGTCAACACGCTGATCAGCGATGACAAGCTTTCACGTGCCGACATTGATGCCGTTGTTGAAGCGCTGAAGAAACTCGACGCCGTGCTCGGTTTTATTTTCATCAAAGACGCTTCAAAGGCGGATAGAGACGAGGCCTGGATCGAGTCGATGATCCAGGAGCGGTTGCAGGCAAAGAAGGTGAGAAACTTTGCCCGTGCTGACGAGATACGGAACCTGCTTACCGCGCAGGGGATCATACTCGAGGACACGAAGGACGGAACCCGCTGGAAGCTGAAATAGTCTGCGCGGTTAATTATTCTCATGAATACAAACACGATTATCGGCCGGAATCCCGTTCATGAATACCTGAAAAAGGCGCAATCAGGCGCCGGACTGGAGCTTCATGTCGCCGGAAGCGCCCACGGCCGGATCATAGAAGAGATCATAGCCGAGGCAAAGCGGAAGGGCGTGCCCGTACGCACTGAGGACAGGAATTTTTTTTCCGGTTGGAGCTCGTCCAGGCACCAAGGCGTGATGCTCCTCGTGGCAGCGGCGCCGGATCATGCCGCAGCACCGGACGAGGATGAGCTGCTTGCACGGTCCGCGGAAACCCGCGGCGTGATCGTTCTTCTCGATCAGATTACTGATCCGCGCAACGCCGGCGCAATTATTCGTACCGCCGAGGCACTGGGATGCGATGGCATCGTTATTCCACGGTCACACGCGGCGGGCATAACGCCGGCGGCGGTGAAGGCTTCGGCCGGCGCCACTGCCCACATCGATATTCTTCACATAGGCAATGTCGCATCGTTTATCGACCGGGCTAAGTCGCGCGGCTTCTGGGTCATCGGCACGTCGGACGCGGGAGACACGGAATTATCTAAGCTCGGCGCGGTGCGTCCGGCGATTGTCGTAATCGGCAGCGAGGAATCCGGCATGCGGCGTCTCACCGCGGAGAAGTGCGATTACATCGTGCGCATTCCCCTGTCCGGGAAGGTATCCTCCCTCAACGCGTCAGTCGCGGCCGGGATCGTTCTGTATGAAGTCACGAGGAACGATTAACGCCACGCCGGCCTGTGCGGGCGATACGCCCGCGAAATAAAAAAATACTTGCCAATACTATACCGGTGAAAATATCTACTCCATAAACGTGAACATGACGGTCGGATACCATGGATCTCAGCCATATCAGAAACTTCTCAATCATAGCGCATATCGACCACGGCAAATCGACGCTGGCGGATCGTATTATTGAAAAGTGCCGCCTCATCGACCCGCGCAACCACCGTGATCAGATCCTCGACACCATGGACCTCGAGCGCGAGCGCGGCATTACCATCAAGTCCAACGCCATCACCCTGGACTACGCCGCGCGTAACGGCCAGGAATACGTCTTCAACCTGATCGACACCCCGGGACACGTGGATTTCACCTATGAGGTGTCCCGGGCGCTGGCGGCCTGCGACGGCGTAATCCTCGTGGTGGACGCCTCGCAGGGCGTGGAGGCCCAGACAATAGCCAATCTCTACCTGGCCCTGGACAACAACCTGGAAATACTCCCGGTCATCAACAAGATCGACATGCCGGCCGCAGACATACCCCGTACCAAGGAGGGGATCGAGAAGAGCCTGGGCCTGGATTCAGACCTGGCCGTGCTAACATCGGCCAAGGAAGGTACCGGGATCGATGAACTGCTTGAAAAGATCATCGATGTCATTCCGCCGCCGCAGGGCAATCCAGACGACCCGCTGCGGGCGCTCATCTTCGATTCCTTTTTCGACAATTATCAGGGTGCCATCATGAAGGTCCGGATTTTCGACGGTACGGTCCGGAAAGGCGACACTATCCTCTTTTTTTCCACCGGGAAAAAATACGAGGTGACCGAGGTGGGGATCTTCAGACTTGAACTGGAGAAGTCGGACATACTGCAGCCCGGCGACGTGGGCTACATCATGGCCGGAATCAAGTCAGTGGTTGATACCAAGATCGGCGACACGGTCACCAGGGCCGACAGACCGGCAACCGGGCCCCTCAAGGGATTCCGCGACGCCAAGCCCATGGTCTTTTCCGGCCTGTATCCCATGTACAGCGACGATTACGAAGATTTAAAAGAAGCCCTGTACAAGCTGCGGCTCAACGACGCCTCGCTCATATTTGAGCCGGACAACTCGTACGCACTCGGCTTCGGGTTCCGGTGCGGGTACCTGGGCCTGCTCCACATGGAGATCGTGCAGGAGCGTCTCGAACGGGAATTCGACCTTTCGCTGCTGACCACGGCCCCGAGCGTCGAATACCGGATCCATCTCGCGAACGGCACCGTGTCGACCATCGATAATCCGGTCAAGATGCCGGACCCGTCCCTCATCGAACGCATCGAGGAGCCGTTCGTGACCGCAACCATCATCACGCCGTCGGAGTACATCGGCAATATCATGGCCCTGGTAACCGCGTGCCGCGGCATACACAAAGACATGCAATACATCGACAAGCAGCGGGTGCAGCTCCACTACGACCTTCCCCTTTCAGAGATCGTTTTCAACTTCTACGACAAGCTCAAGTCCATATCGCGCGGGTACGCCTCATTCGATTATGAAATGAAAGATTTCCGCGAGTCGAAGATGGTGAAAGTGGACATCCTGGTTAACGCCGAGCCCGTGGACGCCCTTTCCTTTATCGTGCACCAGGACAAGGCGCGGACCCGCGGCAAGGACATCATCAGCCGGCTCAAGGACATCATTCCCCGCCAGCAGTTCAAGATACCGCTCCAGGCCGCCATCGGCTCCACCATCATCGCCCGGGAGAATATATCGGCCGTCCGGAAGGACGTCACCGCCAAGTGCTACGGCGGGGACATCACGCGGAAGCGGAAGCTCCTGGAAAAGCAGAAGGAAGGCAAAAAGCGGATGAAGCAGATCGGCTCCGTTGAAGTTCCCCAGGAGGCCTTTATGACGATACTCAAGATTGATTGACATGACGCGGGAAGAACAGCATATCCTCGACGCCTCCGCAACCTTCGCCCGGGAGCGCATGAGCGGCCTCCACTCCAGCCATGGCTGGGACCACGTGGAGCGGGTCGTTTACATGGCGGAACAAATCGCGTCCTCCGAAAAGGAGGCCAACCTCTTCATCGTGAAGGCCGCAGCGATTTTGCACGATATTGCCCGGATTGACGAGGTGGACAGCACCGGAAAAAATTGCCACGCAGAGCGGGGAAGCCGGATTGCCTATGATTTCCTCATCGGCAGCGGATGTGGCCCCGAACGGGCCGAACTGATACGGAATTGCATCCTTTGCCACCGGTTCCGGAACGACCGCTCCCCCGACACCATTGAAGCAAAGATCCTCTACGACGCGGACAAGCTGGACTCAATCGGCGCCGTCGGAATTGGACGCGCCTTCCTCTTTTCCGGAGAGGTGGGCGCCCGGCTCCATAACCCGGACATCGATATGACCCTCGCCGAGGCCTACGGCAAGGAGGACACCGCGTACCGCGAGTACCTGGTGAAGCTCCGGTTCATCAGGGACAAGATGCTCACCCGCGAGGGCAAACGCCGTGCCGAGGAGCGGCACCGGTTCATGGTGGAATTTTTCAACCGCCTTCGGGATGAGGTCAGCGGCGTGTTGTGATCTTTTACATGCTTGTATCGTATATATCATTAACCTTTTTTGTTTGAGGAAGAAATAATAAAAGTATACGTGGCCATCAATGTCACTCCGCCGAGCATGTCATGCTGACCGGCCGCGGGAAAATTTTTGCCGCTTACCTTTTCGATCCAGAGATACTGGAACCTTCCGCCCAGCGCAAGGGTTACGTTGATCCGTTGAATGGCATAGGCCAGAGACAGGGTGATATTCAACCCAGCGTACATGAGGGTTGTTTCCGTTCCGCCAATAATTGAATTAATAGAGTCGTTTATGGCATTGCCGGGTTCGGCGACAAACGAGCTGAATTGGAAAACGCCGCACACCGCCGGCTTCAGCGACAGCGTCGATATGAGAGGGATGGTAAAGCCGGCCCCTATCGCCGGCCCGGCGAAATGATGGAAAATCTCCTGTAAAAACGTAAAGGCCAGGATGCTGGTTTTTGTATTCATTTCATAACCGCTGTAAGTTACGCCGCCGAAAATCTTCATATACGTATTAACGCTGCCTGAAACGAGAAAGTCAAAATCATGTCGCTTCGCCTCGCGTTTTGAATCATACGGCTGCTCTATGAAATAAAATAACGGCGCCGGCAGGATACCGGAGGCGGTTCCCTCATACCTTCCATAGGTGTATGATGTTGCGATGCTCCAGGTATCATTGAACCTGATCTTCAGCAGCGGGCCGCCGGAAAAATTTGAGACCGCCGAGTAGGACGATACAATAATAGAATCGGAGACCTGCGTCCAGTATGGCTCCCACCACGAATACCACACCGTAGCGCCGATCTCCACCTCCGCCGCGCGGGAACGTTCCGGTAACAAAAATGCACCGGTGGTTATTATCAGAGCACAGACCGCGGCGATAACATATATTTTCATGAGTGTATCACGCCCACGTTATCTTCAGCTCCGGATCGAATTTCCGAGCCATCGAGGCGTGATGCGGGATCACCCGCACCGTAAACCCGAACTGGCCCGACTTGAGGCAGAGCATCTGTCCTTCGAAAGACACAGCCCCGCCGGAGCCGGTTCCCCGCAGCCTCATGGGCATGGCCACCCCTTCAACGATGTCCCCCTTTTTGTCCAGGTTCCCGAAATAGAGTTCAACCTGCACGTGATCGGCCGTTATATCGCGCAGGATTACCTCCGCCTGCACGGTAATCTTTGAACCGACTTTGATCTCCGCATCCTGGGCGATTGTGATGTTGTTGACCGCTACTGCGTCCCCCTTCTCCTTCATGCCGGACTTCCAAGAGGCGAATTCGCGCGTGGCGCCGAAATTATCCTTCCGGAAATCAACATAGGAACGGTGGGCTCCCTTGTAGAATTTTTCAGTATAATCCCTGACCATTCTGTTTGTGTTGAATATCGACGTAATGGTTTTCATCGACTCCCTTATCCGGGCCAGCCATTCTTTCGGCATGCGGTCCAGCCCCCGACTGTAAAACGCGGGTTTCACATCTTTTTCAAGAATATTGTAAAGAAACAGGCTCTCCACTTCATCCTGGTATGCC
>Ga0154692_143_pt7 | contig 11480 bp, 11 predicted proteins | sample Rifle2008BG13ft_FD_116121 | JGI IMG/M metagenome (GOLD analysis project Ga0154692, IMG submission 116121) | Spirochaetes bacterium RBG_13_51_14
TGGAACCATACGCCATGCCCCGCCGGTTTCGGATAGTCGAGAAGATGCCTACCACGGACACCGGCAAGTACGACAACGAAGCCATCATGAAGCTCTTTGACGCGGAACGGGAGAGAGGGTAAGGACATGGGCGGAGCAACAGTCTATATGTTCCCCGGCCAGGGGTCGCAGTCGGTCGGAATGCGGGGCGGGCTCGGCGCTATGACCACGGAGCAGAAAGAGCTCTTCAGTTCGGCTGATGCCATCCTCGGCTTTCCCCTGAGCGCACTCATCGACGCGGGGCCCGGCGAGGAGCTTACCCGCACCTCCAACACCCAGCCGGCACTGCTTGTCATGGGGACGGCCTTCGCCGCCGCGCTGGACGCCCGCGGGCACAGGGCGGACATCGTCATGGGCCACTCCCTCGGCGAATATACCGCACTGGTTCACGCCGGCGTGATCGATTTCAAGGACGCGGTCAGGATCGTGCGGAAACGCGGCGAGTTGATGGAGCAGGCGGTGAAGGACACGCCGGGCACAATGGCGGCGGTCATCGGCGTGGAACGCGCGCGGCTCGAGTCGGTCGTTCAGGTTTGCGTCGGCAGCGGCGTTATTGAGATAGCCAATTTTAATTCTTCGACGCAGATGGTGATCTCCGGCCAGGCGGCCGCCGTCGACGCTGCGGCGCGCATGATCAACGACGGGGGAATCGGCAGGGCGGTCGCATTGAACGTGTCGGCGCCCTTCCACACGTCCCTCATGAAGCCGGTAGCGGAAGAGTTCAGCAGGTTCCTCTCCGAGTTCGAGTTCCGGCCGCCCCGGGTTGAATTCATCGACAACGTGACCGGCCGCGGCGAAAAGGACCCCGCGAACATACGGGACAAGCTGGTGTTGCAGCTCTACAGCCCGGTTCAGTGGGAGAAGTCGGTTCTCACCGCAGCGGACGCGGGCGCCGGCACCTTTATAGAATCAGGACCGGGGACCGTGCTATCGGGCCTGGTGAAGCGCATCGTAAAGGACCGGAACATAATCTCCGGGGAGAAGCTTTTGAAAGGCGGGTGACGCGCGTTTCACTCAGTCTTCTTCTTGATTGTCCTTCCCTGTTTCCTTTTTCTGCATGAATTCCGTTATGTTTTTATAATGGCCGTTAAGAATAAAGAGCACTGACAGCACGGTGCCGATGATGGCCGCGAGCTCGAACCGGCATGCGATAATGGCACCGAATCCCAGAATGCCGATCATGACAAAGGAGGCAATGAAGGGAACCCGTTTTATCAGATATGCAGCCACCCACGCCAGAGCGGCTATGGCCGCGCCGACGGGCGCGACTGCCGCGGTAAAACCAAGATAGGTGGCCACGCCCTTGCCTCCCTGGAACCGGTGGAAACAGGGGTAGCGGTTCCCGATGATCAGGGAGAGCCCCACCCACGGCACCTGCCCCGGCACGAGAAGGTACCGGGACAGAAGGGCAAGCAGGACGGCGCGGCCAACGTCAAGGAGGAGCACAACGGCCGCCCACACCGGGCCGGCAATCCGGTACACGTTGGTGGTGCCGGCGTTGCCGCTGAAGCTCGCGCGCGGGTCGTCTTTGCCGAGGAATTTGAACAGGAGAATGGCGAAATTGACCGAGCCGGCCAGGTAGGCGATTGCCATGAGAAAAATGAGTTTCATAATTTTTATAATTATTAGGTCAATAAATATAGCAAGAAAAAATTTATTCATAGTGATGAAATATAACAATTGTATTTTTGGTTTTTCAAACTATAATAGTTTATTAAGGATAAATATTTTATTACAGTATATAAAAACTGCTTGATTAATAATAACAAACCAAAATACGATATCATAATAATAATTATTTGGAGGAATGTATGAAACGTGCATTCATTATATTGCTTATTTTAATTTTTATGACTGGTTGCGGGAGAAAATTTCTTGTTGTGGTTAAAGATGATCCATTTAAAAAAGCTACCACTGTTACTGCTGACATGTGGCATACAGTTTCTGATGGTAATCTTGATAATATGCGAGCGTTATATACAAAAGACATTAAGAACGGTATTGCCTCAAATCCTGAATTAAAGCTGGAATTCAGTGGATTGTTAGGAACATATACCGGTTATCAAGGTGAACAGCTTGAAAAAGAAGCATATATATCAACTGATACAAAAAGTTTTAAAGTTTTTTTGGATGATTTAACCCAAAAAGAATTTAAAGATACACGCAGCAGTTCTGATAGCTCGTTAGATAGTAGTGGTTTTAGATCCAGTTCTTCAACAAGAACATGGCATACAGCACATATGACAGGAACGATAATATTAACTCCTGATATTCAGAAGGCTATAATAGATTCAAAGAGTTATATGATTCGTGTTTATGCAGGTAAAACGCCTACAACTCTTACAGCTACACCGGCTCAACTAGAAGCATTAAAAAAGTTTTTACAATTTGATGCGACAAACACCAAGAAATAATGGGCTTTAGAGGTTAAAAATCTTTTTCATGTATATACATATATAACGGAAATAGAAGATTTTTTATAAGTGATTCAAATATAAATTATTAAATCAATTTAACGAAAGTGAAAACATGGCCGTCCACAGTTGCGTGGATGGTATAATGTGAAGCGGCATCGATCCTGATGTCGCTTTTTTCATTCCCGATTTCATACACGCGCGTTTTTCGCCACCCCTCAGGCAGGCTTATGCCCAGGGCCTTGGCTACCGCCTCCTTGATTGTCCATACCCTGATCGAAGCCTCCATTGTTCCTAGGGGATGATTGTCCGCCAGCGCGATCTCTTCCTCATGCATGTACAGCTGACGGCCCTTGAGCACGCGCTCAGAAATCGCCTCGACGTCGATTCCTATCCGGTGCTCTGACACCGCTGCGACAGCGAAGCGCGAATCGTGCGACGCGGTGCAGTAGAGCGCACCGGAGCCGTTCGAGAGGGGGCACAGCGGCAGACCGTCATCCGTGATGGTCGTTATCTCGTGGGATGGAGTATTCATGTCGTTCCCCGGGAGCCGGCGCGAGAGCTTTTTCAGTGCCATCCGCGCGGCGAGAAAGCTCACGCCCCGCTTTTCCCGCATGCGCGAGAACCGCTCCCGCTCAGGACCGGACAGTATGTTTTCGCATGGCTTCGTTATGGTGGCGAGCTCGATGACCGACAGGTCAGCGCATCGCGCCCTGATCGATTCAAGCAGATCAGTTCCGTCAGCACGTATCCAGGGAGGAGGGAGGATTGTTCCGTCGCTGACGTCTTTCATGTGGAGGCCGCGGACCTCCTCGAACAGTTCGCCTGCCGTGTCGTAAATCCACAGGTCAAAGACAAGGAGGCCCGCGGCGGATGAAACAGGGATTATCCGGGCCATATACGATTCGCCGGCTCTTGTCCTGTTGCGAATGATCCGCCGGTCGAAATGTACGGGAAACCCGACTATTCCACAGAATCGCTGCCCCCACACGCAGGCCGCGTGGAACGAGGCGTCCAGGGGGAAGGGCGATCCGAGCGGTCCGCCGGGCGATTTTGCGGTACCGCTGTTCACCAGCGCGAGCGCCCCGTGCTCCGACACCCACATTTTTTCGATATTCCGGTACGCGTTTTTGAACGGGATCAGATCGCCGTATACGCGATCCCTGTCAAGGTCGAGGCACACGCCTTCGAGGCCGAGCGTGACGTCAAGGGGCGGCATGGCAGTCGGCCCGGCGCCGACGTCGAATGTGAGCGACGCGTGCTCCAGTCCGCGGCTGATGGATGTTTTCCCGGATTTTCTGACGGTAATCAGCTTCGAGCGTATGGCGGTACCGTGCGATTCGATCTCAGTGAACGCTTCGATCGCTGCGGCGCCGGGTTCGAGATTCAGGAATCTGGCGAAATCGGCATTGATAATGGTATGCGTGTTGCAATCGTCACGGAAAGCTGTGGCTGACTCGGCCAGCACCCGCATGGCTTCAACGGCCGGCAGGACCGCCTGGCCCCTGAACTCGTGGTCGCGGAGGTAGTCGGGAATGCCGATAGTTATCGGTATTCGTGACGGGCGATTTATTTTGGGAATGTCTTCCATAGGTGAACGGTTTTTTCATCCACCGCCACGGGCCTGCCCGCCTTATTGAGGGCGCAGTGCCGGGTGAATCCGCGGCAGATCAGGCTATTGGTCTCGGCGTGCGTGATGAGATAGTCGAACGTGAGCCGCACCCGCTCAAGCTCGACGGGGCGGGTGTGGATCCATATCGGGTCGTCGTAATAGAGGGGGCGGTAAAAGGTGATGCCGAGGTCGATGATCGGATAGACGTATCCGCTCGCCTCGATCTCACGGTAGGGATAGGACGCGTCGCGCATGAGCGAGGTCCTGCCGAGCTCGAAGTATCGCAGGTAGTTGGAATGATACACCACTTCCGAGCGGTCGGTGTCGGCGTACAGGGTCCGGTGCCGGCAGCGGTGCCATACCGCGCCGGTGGCAGCGTCGCGGACGAACCGCTCGTCGTTGCTGTAGACCTCGGGTTTGAAGGGTTTCGGTTTCATGTCACGCGCCCCGGAACACGACGCAGCAGTTGGTGCCGCCGAAGCCGAACGCGTTGGAAAGGACCAGGTCGTGGCTCTGGCGGCGGGCCTCGTTGGGGACCACGTCGATGCCGGCCAGGTCCGGGTCGGGGATATGGTTCACCGTGGGGAGGATGATGCCCTGCCGCATGCCCTCGATGGCGAAGGCTGCCTCGATAGCGGCCGCACCGCCCAGGGTGTGGCCGATCTGCGATTTGTTGGAGGATACCGGCATTTTCTCGAGATGCTTCCCGAACACGGCCTTGAGGCACTCGACCTCGGTCAGGTCCCCCTTGGGGGTCGACGTGCCGTGCGCGTTGATGTACTGCACGTCGCGCGGCTCAATGCCGGCGTCCTCGATGGCCATGCGGATGGCGAGGATGACCGTCTCCCGGTTGGGCCTGGTGATATGATACGAGTCCGAGTTCCATCCCACGCCCAGCACCTCCGCTTTCGGTGTGAATCCGTAAGATGATACCATGTCATCCGCAGCCAGGACCAGGACTCCCGCGCCCTCCGACAGCACGAAGCCTTTCCGGTCGATGCTGAAGGGCCGCGACGCACGGCTCGGATCGTCGAAGGCCCGGTCGCCCGGCTTTATCTTGATGGTCGCGTTCATGTTTTCAAAACCGTGGATGATCTCCGGGATGATGCAGGTGTCCACGCCGCCGGCGAGGACGAAGTCCACGTCGCCGTCCCTGATCATCCGCGCGCCGATGCCGACGGCGTGGTTGCCCGAGGCGCACGCCCCCTCGGGCGAGAACACGGGGCCCGTGAATCCCAGAAGCATTCCCGCCTTGCCGGAGGGGAGATTGGCGCACAGGTTCGGAAGGAGGTAGGGGCTCACCTTCAGGGGGCCCCTGTTGAGGTAGCTGTCCATGGCCTTCCGAAAGGCGTCCGAGCCGTTCAGGGCCGAGCCGATGAGGCAGGCGGTCCGCGGTCCGGTTTCGCCGTTGATTTCAAGGCCGGCGCTCCGCACCGCCTCCTGGCACACCGCCATGGTGAGCAGGACGAAATCCGCGTTCCAGTTGTATATTTCCTTCTCGTCCGTGAAATCCAGGCCGCGGGGGTCCCAGTCCGGTATCTCCCCCACGACATCGCACGCGGTTTTGACCGTGCAGCGCGTAACCTTCCGGAAGCCGGCCTCGCCCCTGACTGCCCGGGCCCACGACTTTTCAAAGGTGCTTCCCAGGGGCGTTGCAGCGCCGTATCCTATCACATAGACGCGCCTGTTTTTTGGTGCTTTCATTTTATTTTGTTACTATGGCCTGCTGAGAATTGCATATCAGAAAATACTCTTTTTAAGAAAAACATGCCATTAATAGGAAACGAGGGAATATTTAACAACTAAAATTTTAAATTCGACTAGGGCCCTGAAGTTTGACATTATTGCGGCACCGAAATGACGCCGTCCGTTGTTTACTCATATTTCGCCGAAAGGGAATGGAGAAAACTCTGGAAGACCCACCTTCTTTATGGCGGATATTTCAGGATGAAGCGCGGACCGTAAGTTTTTTTCCAGCTAAGTTGACGTAAAAAATCAGTTTTTTTCTTGATAGTTAAGCTAACCGCTGTTATCATATTCCGCGTATGGGGTATCTATTCACTTAAGCCTGTGATTTTCTCGATTTTCGAAAGAAACGATATTGTCAATAGTGAATAAAGAAACAGGCGTAATCGTATATCCAAGCACTAGGGACCGGGACATAGATCTCTATTTCGGAAAAGACGGCGCAAAATATCTGCTTATGGTTTATAACCGGAAAACCGGCACGATCGTGACCGTCAGGAACATGAGGCAAAAGGAAAAAGATATTTTTAACGAGGTAATGGGCCATGAAAAAGAGTAAACAAATCGACGCATCGTATTATGAGAATAACGATCTGTCCGGCATGATGCTGCAAGCCGGCAGGAAAAAGAAGGTATATAAAGCCAGGACAAAACGGGTCACCATGAACATCACCCACGAGGCCTACGAAGACGCCCATGACCTCGACCGGTTCATGGGAATGGGTTACCAGAACGTGTTGAAAACCGCCATTGTCCTGGGCCTGAAAGACCTTCATGCTATCGTCGTGAGGGAAAAGCAGAAGAAAAGGCGGGCGTGAAAGGGACAGGGGGGAAAACGCGGCAGTTGTCGATTATACGGATTATCACTGAAAGCTACAAGTATTAAAACCATGAATGTAATAAAAAGAAAACCCGTACATCCGGGGATCGTGCTTCTGGAAGATGTGATAAGACCCCTTAACTTTTCCATTACCAGGGTGTCGGAATACATGAGGATATCAAGAAAAGCACTATCCGAATATCCCTTGAAGTCAGCACATCGTAAAATGTGTTGAATTTCATTTCTCTCTGAATTACGAACATTGATTGTTGCGTTTCGCTTGTGAAGATCTATCCCATGAAACCGTTTTCATTTGTCCCGGGCGATTGAGAACAGGATACAACCATTCCCTGATTCTTGCAACACAGTATCAAGTTCGTGAGGCAATCATAACAACCTGGATAGTTAAGATAATATTTATCATTTCTGTTTATTGAAATAAACACGCAGGAATTCTTTTGGCGTTACAATCCGTTGATTTTTAAGAAGGACAAAATGCTTTTTGTTACCTGTTACCAAATAATCGGCCGCGGAAGCTTCCAGCACTTCGTAAAACATGAGATCGCCGGGGTCGCTTATTTTAACGTTCAGGGGAATCGTGTCTGTGCGTTCGCCGATATGTTCAAGGTACGACAGGAGGTCAGTCACATTATCAGAATCAAATTGAAACTTGTCGCGTTTGAGTACGCCTTCATATTCACTGAGTATCCGGTCGTCGTAGCATATAATGATCTCGTCATTAATAATGAGATTCAATATATCACCCGGCGGTCCTCCAGGACTCAGAACAGCGGAGACAAGAACGTTGGTGTCCAGTACTATTTTCATTTACCTGAACGGTGCTTTTTGACCTCGGTTGTGATCTCGTCCAAGGTCATTGCGGCGGCGCCGGTCATTGCCGCTTTACGCCTCATTGCGCCCAGTGCTTCGGTCGCCCTCGCCTTACGGATGACACGGAGCGTTTCTTCCAGATTGCTTTCCGATAACGGCGTAAGAAGCGCAATTGGCTTCCCGTTGTTGGTGACTACGAGTTCGTTATCTTTTTTGAGATCGCGCCAGACGGATGCCGGCCTGGTGCGAAGGTCCCGTACGCTGATGAATTTCATGTTTATCCTCCGTATACATAAGGTACTAAAATGTCACCCGATTGTCAACAAAAACATGTGTTATTTTATAGCTCCAATGAGACATAAAACATTTAACATTAATTACCCAATTATATAAATGTTGAATTAATAAATTTTAAGGCCCTGTGCCAGTCGCTTTAACGTTCACAGGGGCATTATCTGGTAATGGGCCCATTCTGATAAGCTAAGTATGTCTCTTGAGCCGGTACCGAACAGGTGCATTTTCCTGATAGTAAACTGTATAATGCGTTGAATTTACTATATCTACTATACAGGAAACTGCGCCTTAATCAGTACCAGCTCAAGAGACGGAATGAATCTTATAGGTGCCGGTTTTTGATGCCATGCGGTCCTTTGCCATGGTTACATGGCCCGGGAACATGCTCTTTAATGTTCCCCATGTTACTTTTTTCCAGGTCCAGAGCGCGGGCATTTTTTTCGTATATTTCCCCGGGTTCATAGATCCAGCCCTGCGCGAGCCGTTCCACTTCCTTCCGTATCGTATGCAGAATATAAAGTCCCATCACGGGCGCTTTGATCCGCGTTTTCAACCCGAATTCAGCATAGAGCTCGGCGAGCAGCTCCTTGAGGCGTTTGAGCAGCTGCAGGTCAGTCCTGAACCATCTGGTCATGGCCCAGATAACGCCGGAAAGGTCGCTGTCAAGCCCCCTCCTGTTTGATTTAAACCGCTGTGCAATCCTTGGGTTGGGATGGTTTTTATGCCTCTTCCAACCCATCAGTGTTGTCCTGATAATCCGGGCAAGGCTGGGCCCGTTAACCCTGAAATCCTCCTCGAAGGACTTCAGCAGGTAGCCTGTTTCCAGACCGTTTTTGATATGAGGGTGTCTGAAGTTGAAGTGTTTTTGGCCGTGTGAATCGCCGACGGGACATTCTTCCTCAGGGATGAGTTTATTGTTTTTTTTAAGCTCCTGATACAGAGGCGTGCCGGGAAGGGGCCAATAGAGCATAAACTGGTGGAAATCTGTTTCATGACTCACCGCGTAGTCGATGACCGCGCCGATGTTTTCGGATGTATGATTGTCGAGGCCGATGATAGTAGATCCAAGAACTCGTATGCCGTTCGATTGAAGATTTTTTACCAGTTGGCGTGTGTCCACACCGTCGAGTTTTGAATAACTGCTATTGCGTCCCTCGATACCGAGCCATACCCAGGATATGCCCAGGCCGATAAGCTGGTCAATCGAATACGATTCGAGGACCCGTGCGGAGCTGAACACGTTGAAATCCCAGCTCTTGCGGTGTTCCTCCATAAGCTCAAGGAGCCTGAGGGCCCGCTCCTTGTTGAGAAGAAAGTTTTCATCCATGACAAAGAATGAATCGACCCCGAGCTTCTCTTCAAGCTCGCAGAGTATGCTGAAGAGCTCATCGCCCGTCTTGAAGAACACCACCGACTTGCCTTTGCCTCCGAATAATGCCGATGTGGAGCAAAAATTACATCCCAGTGGGCAGCCTACCGAGGGGATCAGGGTACCCGCGGTCTTTCTGTTGGTAGTAATCCCGAGTATCCTCGTCCCGAAACACGAGGTGACCGACGGATGCTTGACTGGAGCACTCTCGTCCTGCCCCAGAAATTTACGAAACCATTGAATACCATCGCCTTTGCAGATGTAGTCAGTGTCGACTACGTCACTGAGGTCCTCTCTGCTTGCAATGTGGCCGCCCACCACTATTACCGCGCCCGGGAGGTGTTTGCGGATCTCCTCGCACATCTTCTTGACTTTTCCGGTATTTGTATATATCGAATTGATTCCCACCACGTCATAAGAATTGTTCTTCAACTCATCGATGAATCGGTCAAGGGTAGCGAACTCGAGTATGGTAGTGGGGGCATCGATGTTAGCCTCTATCATCAACAGGCCGAATGTCCTGTGGAACATCCTGAGGGAAAAGGGGCCCTGTACCCGGGTTACCTGGTTGTTATAGAGTTCCATGGGGTTGTCCCATCGGCTCCCATATTCGTCATCCCGCGCGTATGGGCCAAATACGCCGGTGAGGAGTATCCTGGTATTTCTGTTAAAAGAATGCTTGATTTTTGGGTCATTCATTATAAGTACTCCATTAATAAATTATTCAACTTAGAGACTGTTTAAACTAATTGGATTTGCAACTTTTACCACAGGAAAATCCGCCCTATTCAGAACCTGCACTGCACCACTAAACTGTAAACTCTTTTCAAGATTCGTTTTTCTTTCTGCCAACGCTGCCAACATATTTTCAAATTCTACCGGCGATAATCCTCCGACTGATTCTTTTTGTCATTCCAGTTTTAGGGGTGCAGTCCGGATTTATTGCTGTTAGTTCAACGTATAGGAATAAACCTTGTCTTCTATATAGATAGTATGGGTGTGACCCTCAAATTTTCGTGTGCTAACCAGAATAAGTAGCTGGCCAGGGACACATACTATGATATTTTCATAGTAGCAATACATTAAGGAGGATCACACCCGTGAATAAAAAGATTGCATACGTTGGAATGGATGTCCACAAAAATTCGATCACCCTTGCGCTTTTTGTAGAACAACAAAAAGAGGAAAAGTTTATCAAAAAGATAGGCCCGGACAGGAAAGTGCTTCTAAAGCTCTTGAATAAACTATCCGTAGTTGCCTGCGTTATTTTTTAGCGGGTCGGCCTACGAATCTAGTAGGTGCCGGTTTTTGATGCCATGCAGCCCATTGCCATGGTTGCAAGCCCGGGGACATGCTCTTGAAATTTCCAGGTACACGGTGGTACTTACGAACGGGAATGTCTCATCATGAAATAATAATGGGAAAATTAATGAATTGAATATACAACCCGCCGAAAATACTTGTCAATATGAAATTCCCCCCCCAAAAAAAATTGTTCTATATTTAAAATTTTTTTGTAGAATTGCAAAGCAGGGAAGACGTACTGGTAACATGGAGCTTGAATAATGCCGAAAGAGCTTATCGCGATCATAGAGCCGCATGGCGCATATGCGCTGGACTGGCAGGAAGCCGAAACAGAGGCGCCAAAGATTTGCCATGACGTCTATAAACGCTACGAACGCGATCCTCGCGGCGCGCTGCTTTTTCTTGGATTTCTATCGTCTGAATTTTTATTTTCTTCATCGGTGCTTTTCCTAAAAAATCTCACATCCGCGTTTGTCCGCTCGCTTGCGCGAACTCCCGATCTTGAACTATTGAGAGAAACAGTCACGGTTGCCGGTGATGAAAAATTAACTCAGACATTGCTTGAAACAGCCCCGTTCATGCCGGGGGACGAGCATCTCACAGAAGATTGGATTCGTGTTGCATGGAGAAATATGAACGAGGCTTATGCGCGGGCGATTGGATCATTCAAGGGAAAGGTTTCAGAGTATTTTTCATCCCAGAATGCCGAGATACATTGCGCGGGCAGGGTGTATTTTCATCTTGTAGAAAACAAATCGGACGATGCTCCGTTCGCGTTTCTGGCGACCTATTCAACGCACGTTTCCGAAACCGGCAAATCGAAACATGTTCCGCTTAAGCACGCGTTGATTGAATTCGGCAACGACGGCAAAAAAATGCTTGAGCTGCTGGTGACGGTGCATACAGCGTCGGAGAAAAGCGAGTTTGTGGCAGCCATTCTTGAATCGCGGGAGATATTTTATCCGCTCAAACTTACCGCCGCGGAAGCCTATACCGTGCTTAGCGAAATTCCGCTGTACGAAGAATCGGGAATTCTCTGCCGCATCCCCA
>Ga0154692_162_pt2 | contig 11297 bp, 8 predicted proteins | sample Rifle2008BG13ft_FD_116121 | JGI IMG/M metagenome (GOLD analysis project Ga0154692, IMG submission 116121) | Spirochaetes bacterium RBG_13_51_14
TAAAAAATACCTCGCGCTGGATAAACGCAATTGGGTATCATATCTGCTCGCTTCCGCGTTGATAAACAGGAATATAAGCGATCAAGGATCTGCCGGATTCAACGAAGGGTGGCGGATCATGAATGAGATCAGGGAAGCCAACCCCTCTTTTATTCCGGCGTCGCGCGCGCGGCTGAAGCATTTCATCAGCGACAGGGATTATGCGCGGGCATACCGCGAAGGGAGGAGGCTCGCAACAGCGGCGCCCCGGGACCCGCTTTCCGGTGCGCTGTTCCTCGGGGTTCTGAACTCCCAGGGATATGAAAAGGAATTCGAAGAGCTTGCTGTTCAGATGAAAAAGAATTTCCCGGAATCGGTGCTGGTGCTGGAGGAGGAGGCGGCGTATTATAAAAAACGGGACTGGAATAAATTTATGAGCATATCGCATGAAATCATAAACCGAAAATTTACGGCGCAGCGGGCCCGATCATTAGAGCGGGAGTATCTTTCCCGGGGCGACTTCCGGCATGCATTGGGACTGATACAGAAGTATAATTTCAATAATGATTTTACCGAGGAGCTGGTGGAAGTTTATATTCGATGCGGAGAGACCAGAAAGGCGCGTGATGCAATATTCAGGGCGCTTCTCACCAGCGACAGACCATTTTTGTATTACGCCCTGGGGCGTATCGATATAGCTCAGTCAGACGATCCGTCCATGTATTTCCAGAAGCTTCTGAAGATAAATCCGTCGCTCTTCAGCGTGGCTGACTACAACCAGTATATCTTCAGCGGCGAAGTGGGCAATCCCTTCAGCGGCTACACGGATGACATCGGGAACGTGGATTCATCCTGGTTATGGAAAGGGGATGCCCGATATCCGTCCACGATCCAGTACCGGAGCAAAATCTTCATCATTCAGAATGACGGCAGCAGCAGAATTTTCTGCGAGGACGTCATCTCAATCAATAACGAGAAGGGCGTCAGCCGGTATCGGGACATCTTAGTACCATACCACGGGAATTTTCATCCGGTCCGCCTGCGCGTCTATAGCTCACGGGGCAGCGGTTCCGGTTTGTATACCGTGAGCAGGGCGCATGACGGCGCACATATCACCATCAACTCGCTCGGCGTGGGCTCCGTCATTCACCTGTCGTACATCGTGGATAATGGGGTGCCCGCTCTCAAGGGGAGCCGGCTCTTTTCACTGCCGGTGGAATACCTGCACCGGTACGATGAACCGGTCGGAAGGGTGTCAATCAAGGTCATCGCGCCGGCAGGGATGAAGGTTAATTTCCTGCTTAAGAATCGCGTCCCCATTGTTGAGACGCCGGTGGATGGGCTCAAACAGTACGCCATTTCCATCGACGGTATTCCTCCGGTATCGGAGGAACGTTATGCCGGGGGCAAACAAAATTGTCTTCACTATTTTTCCTTTTCAACGGTGGACGGATTCGGCGATTTCGTCTCCTGGTACTGCGGCCTCATCGCCGGAAAGGCCGGCCCGATGTCCCTGCCGCATGCGTCATTCAAAAAAGAGAACATCGAAGAAACCATCGCGGCCGTATATGATTTCGTAGCGCGGGATATAGGGCTCCGGCGAAAATCCTTCTATAACCCCGACGCCGTTGAAAATACCCTGTTACGGAAACGGGGGAGCGTCGAAGACAAGGTACTGCTCGCGCGCGCTATACTAGAAAACCTGGGCATACGGTCCTATATCGCCTTTGCCAGGAGCACCTACCTGCCCGACCCGGGCGGCTGCGTATCCCATGAATATTTTACCAGCATCCTGCTGTGTGTACCCCTCGATATCAATGACGTGCTGTGGCTTGATTTTTCGAGCCGGTTGTTCCGATGCGGGGTCACGGAGAGCGGCGTCTCCGGTGCCGGTGCCCTTGTTATCATCAATAATGCCTACCATATCAGAAAAGTCCGCAATCGGGATATGCGGACAACGAACGGCAGATACACCGTTACCCTTGCCTCAGATGGAAGTGCCGAATTCGACGCTGAAATTTCCTTCATCGATTCTGCAGGCGAGCTACGGTCGGATTTCGGCAATCCCCGGTACGGTGAAACATCAGCGTATCGCTATTTCGGCGGAATGATCCCGGGGTTCAGCATCGACAGGTTACGGACCGAGAATATTGATGATTGCAATAAGCCCTTTGTTCTTACAGTCCGTGGCATGGGCATGGGCATGGGCGTTACGGTCGCCGGATCCCGGCGGCTGATCCTGGAACCGGTATTGCATAAAAGCACCGTGTACAACTACCTCGCATACCCTAATCGGAATCATCCGCTGGTGATCGAGAAGCCGATTAATGAGCAGGAGACATATCGGTTTAGGCTGCCGGCTTCCTATGCCGGAGTCGAACTTAGCAGGAAGCATGTATTAACATCAAGATTCGGTAGCGTCAGGATCAGCATTGCAAAAAAGAGCGGATCACCGGTGCTTGAAACGGAAAAGGCGATAACGATATATCCGGCCGCCATTCAGCCCGGTGAATACAGGGAATTCTTGAATTTTTGTCTGGAATTGAAAAGGATTGAGTATGATACGGTTATTCTGGATGAGCAACCTATCAGCACCGGAAGCGGCGGTGATTAAATCTTTTTCGCCAGCTTTTCTTTGAGCAATTTTTTTATTCTTTTTAATCGTTTCCTGGCTCGCTGTCGTTTTTCTCGAGCATTATACTGTTTTCCCACAGGGCACCTCCTGGTTTTTTTAATCACTTATTGCTACTGCGTTTCTTTGTCAACAGAAAAATCAGAGCAAGTTAGCCGCGCTGACTCCGACGACAGCCGCCCGGTCTAACTTGAAAGACGGATCGGAAATACACTGCGAACGTTAATCAATGATTTTTTTTCTCCGTTGAAATATTGTTGCAAATTTTTTTGCTCGATATATATTATTAAATATACAAGAACAATTCCCATCCCAGTATCTCCCGTGGAGGATTCCTATGAAATTAAATGACGAAGCCAAGGTGGGACTGATGATAACCATCAGTTTTACCGTATTTATCGTTCTGGTTGCGGTGCTTGCGAAGATCACTATATCGCGCTCAGGATACTCGCTGCGGGTCTATTTCAGTTTTTTAAACGATCTCAGGGTCGGAGCCCCGGTAAAGATAGCGGGCGGTATCAAGATAGGGTATGTAAAAACAATCACACAATCGGGCGAAAAGACTGAAGTGAACGTATGGATAGAAAAGAAATACGCGTTGGTAAAGAATACCAAGTTCGCCATTTTCACATCGGGATTGATCGGGGAGAAATACGTCAACGTCTTTGTCCCGCCGTCCTCGGACGTGGAGGAATTTCTCATGGACGGCGATAAGATTTACGGCCTCGATCCAGCGAGCTTCGATCAGATGATGATGACCTTCCAGAGCTTCATGCAGGACGAGAGCGGCGGCCAGGTCCTCGCCGAGATTTTTCAGAATTCCAAGAAGTTCGTGGGGAACCTGAACAAGATCGCCGACGAAAACCGGTATGACATACGACAGTCGATCATATCGGCGAAGGAGATGATCGCAAGCCTGAATTTCCAGTCGAAGATCATGATGGGAAACGTCAACCGGTTTTCGAAAAACATGGCCGATCTCTCCGAGAAGAACAAGGACGATATCAATATCACCCTGCGTAACCTCTCGGAGACTTCAACCAACCTCAACAGGATCGTATTCAGGATCGAGAAGGGCCGCGGAACACTGGGTCGGCTTCTGAACGAGGAGGATATATACAACAACCTCAAGGATGCTTCAATATCGGCCAAGGATCTCTTCCGCCAGCTCAAGCAGGACCCGTCCAAACTCTTTTTCAGAACCCAGAATTGATAATGGCGCGGCAACGGAAATACTATATCTGCACAGCCTGCGGTACTGATTTTGCGAAATGGCAGGGAAAATGCGCTGCCTGCGGCGAGTGGAATTCAATCGTCGAAGCTGATGCTCCGGCTCCGGCAGGGCCGGTTGTGCCGGCCGATGTCATCACGCTCGCGGATGTTGAATACAGCGCAGTGAACAGATTTACAACGGGAATCGGGGAGTTCAACCTGGTGTGTGGCGGGGGCGTTGTTCCCGGATCCGTGATCCTTATCGGCGGCGAGCCCGGGATCGGCAAATCCACGCTTGCCCTGCAGATTGCCGGCTTTTTCAGGACACTATATATTTCTGGCGAGGAATCCCCGGTGCAGATCCGACTCAGGGCGGAGCGCATCGGATCTCCCCTGAACGCCATACAGCTTTCATCGGCCACCGATGTGGAGCAGATCATACGGCTGGCCGAATCCGTGAAGCCGCAGTGCGTCATCATCGACTCGATTCAGACGCTCTATTCTTCTGACATACCGGGCCTTAAAGGTTCGGTGAGCCAGATCAGGGAATCGGCGTCGCGGCTGGCCGGTGCGGCGAAACGGCTGAACGCGGTCCTGATTCTCATCGGCCACATCACAAAGGAGGGGGCGATTGCCGGACCGAAGCTGCTAGAGCACCTGGTGGATACGGTTCTCTATTTCGAGGGCAATTTTTCCCGTGATTTCAGAGTCCTCCGGGCATTCAAGAACCGTTTCGGATCCGTTAATGAGATAGGCCTGTTCCGCATGGAGGAACGCGGCCTGGTGGAAGTTACGGACAAAAATAAGATCTTCCTGAATCCCTATCTCTCTTCTGCGCCGGGAAACGCGGTGTCCGCCGCGGTTGAGGGGAGCAGGATAATTCTTTTTGAGGTCCAGTCCCTGGTGACCTTTTCCTCTTTCCCCAATCCCCGGCGGATGGCAGACGGCTTTGATTTGAACCGGTTGATACTGATCACCGCCGTGCTGGAGAAGCACGCGGGGCTGAAGCTCAACTCATTTGATGTATTCATCAATGTTTCCGGCGGATTCCAGATAAACGATACCGCGGCCGACCTGGCGGTGGCTGTATCCATAGCGTCAAGCCTCACAAACAAGCCGGTGCCCCACGGGTACGGATTTCTGGGAGAAATATCCCTGTCGGGCGAGATACGGCCGGTATCGCTCTGCGGGCGGCGTATCCAGGAGTTCAAGGTATCCGGTTTCAGTACGCTCGTGATTCCCGACGCCGAAACCGGCGAGGCCGCAGCGGCCGGCTTTACGGGATCCGTCATCGGCATACGGAACATCCAGAACATGATGGACAATCTCTTCTGATATATAAACTAACACATGTTATATTAAATTACATGTTACACACCCGTAATATTTGAAATTTAACATCCAGTTAATAATTACCGGGTTAAAAATATTTACAGCGGCGCATTCTTCTCCGTATGTTGTAAAGATAGAACTATAGTTACGGAGGAGGATTCTTATGAAAATTTTTTTTATCGCGGCCGCTGCACTGATACTGATCGCCGGCCCGGGTGTCGCGCAGGAAAAGGAACGGGAAGCGGGCGAATCCGAGAAGAAGCACGCCGGCGTAAGCATTGGCATCGATTATTACAGCACCTACCTGTGGCGCGGGACTAAATTCTTCAACGGGGACGGCGCGTTCTATCCGAAGGTGTCATGGTCCGTTTTCGATACGGGACTTTCTCTCTCGGTTGCCAGTGAAATCGCAGCGAGCTGGGTTTTCAACGGCTTCAGCGGAAAGCCCGGCAGATATTCCCTCATGTTCGATTCATCCGGCAACCTGGTGCGAAAAAGCCTGAATTTTAATCATCTTGCCTATGCGACTCAGAGCCTCGATTTCGGCGCCGACTATTCGTATACCATACGGGACGCAGTCACCATCGGCGCCGGCGTTTGGTACTGGTGGTATTTTAACTCGCGGTATGCGCGGGAGTACGCCCGGTCGCAGGTTGACGGGCTGAACAGGGTTTCGTATGTCGATATCAGCTTTGTAACGATGACCTGTATATTAGGCCTTCCCGTAGTGCCGTATATTAATCCGGTCATATCCGTGACGTATGATTATTATACCGGTTTGAAGCGTGGCGGCGATTATTACGCGCAGATCGGGCTGAGCCATCCATTCGAGCTCATAAAAGAAGTCGCGCTCACTATCGGATTTACCGCGGGATACTATCTTAGTAAAAGTGTCCAATTGACGCATTACAACGTCATGTGGAACCCGGCCGCCGGAGCGCTGGATACGACCCCGGGGCTGAGCTACAGCGGCGCGACCAGGACGATCACCCTCGGTGGAATCAAGCAGACCAGAACACCGCTTAAGAAAGGGTTCAGCGACCTCGCGCCTTCCATCGCTCTCACGTTCTCACAGGGGCCGCTCTCTCTGAACGGGGGGTTCTTCTGGGTCATCGTGCCGTCAAAATCGTGGTATAACGGGAGCGAGATCCACCGATTGTATGCAAAGGTGGGCATTGCCTATTCGCTCTGAGGCGGTCGACCTCCAGCTCCCTCCCCGACGAAGAGGGAGCTGCGGGGAAGTGCCGTACCTATTCCCCTATTCTGTCTGCCCCGGGAAAAAAATTCTTTACTAATTGCCGGATATAATGATGACTCAGATATCCTGAATGTAATAATCTGGCAAATGTGATTGTACTGAAAAATTTAATGAAAAGAAAACCCATCGTCATAGCACACCGGGGCGCCTGCGGATACCTTCCCGAACATACGATTGCCGGCAAGGCCCTCGCCTTCGCAATGGGGACCGATTTTGTCGAGTTAGATGCCGTTCTCACAAAGGACGACCGCGCCATCGTTTTCCATGACCACTATCTGAATGCAATGACCGATGTAGCGGACGTATTCCCCGGGAAAAAAAGAAAGGACGGGAAATTTTACGCGGTTGATTTCACCCTTGAGGAAATCAAAGAGCTTACTATTCATGAACGCCTCCATCCTGACACGGGGAATGCGGTCTACCCAGGCCGGTTCCCTAAAGGATCAAGGATCAACTTTGGAATTCCAACGCTTGAGGAGGAGATAGCGCTGGTTCAGGGCCTTAACAGGAGTATGCGAAAGGATGTCGGGATATACATAGAGCCGAAGGGACCCGCGTACCACAGAGGGGAGGGGAAATGCATAGAAGATGTCGTACTGGACATCCTGAAACGATATGGATATTCAAGCAGGGATTCCAGGTGCTACATCCAAAGTTTTGAGCCGGACAGTATCCGCTACATGAGGAATGACCTGAAAAGCGATCTTACGATGGTGCAATTAATTGGCGATAACACATGGGAGGAAACTCCCGGTGTCGATTATTACCGAATGATGACTCCCGAAGGCCTGGATGAAGTGGCGCGCTATGCAGACCTCATCGGACCATGGATGAACCAGATAGCGGTCGACGAGGGTAAGGGGCGCGAGCCTATGCTCACAAAACTGGTGGCATGGGCACATGAGCGGAACATGGAAGTCCATCCCTATACGTTCCGGGCCGACGCCCTTCCATCGTACGCAGGGAGTTTTGATGATCTCCTGGAGATATTCTTTGTTACCATAAGCGTGGACGGCGTATTCACTGATTTTCCTGACAAGGTGAATGATTTTTTGATCCGCTCCGGGCTCCGGTGATCAGAGGTTCTTCTCGATCACGGCGATGATTTCATTTTGTTCTTGATCGATGTTATTCGACAGGATTGAAAAGTTTTCCTTACTAACATTATACTCCGATTCGGAATAGAAAAATATGGGCCCGGGATAAACGGCCAGATGGCTTGAATGAACCGTCAGGCATTCGGTGATGATTTTTCTGACGGCCGATTCTCTTTGAAGCGCGATTGGATACCGATCGTGAAGCAATTGAAGCAGCCAGATGGTGGAATCAGGATCGATGATGGCTACCGAATAGAAATACCAGTCATCGACCAGTTCGATGATCGTTTTTTTATGTTCGGTCGTCAGTCGGGTGTGGGCCGGGCACAGGAATCCGCTGCAGATTTTTTCGCCGAAAAACGAATCGTTTCTCATACTGCTATTCCGGTAATGCGGGTGCAGCAGGCATCCGGGTCGCTTATTGTAAATCAGCCCCTGATGCGGGCAGATATACGAAGTTTTATCCCTGATAACGTGACCGTCCCCCTGATCGGTGATATGCCCGGTCGCTATCAAAGATGAAGACCTCGATGCTCCACCGTCGAGGAACCGTGAAAGATTTTCCCTGGATATATCCCTGAAGTTAAAGAGACCGCAGCAGGCGCAACAGCTTTTTTCCCCGTTAGGCTGGCAGAGGTTTATGGTTTCATAAGCATTCATGACGATTACGGCTCATACGAGAGAGACGGGTTTTACGGCGGTATTGGTCAGGCGCTGAATTTTTTCCTGGTATAATTTAAAAGTCCTCCTTCAAGCAGAATAGCCCGCTGACGCTGTGAAACGGAAATGGCGCACGTATACGGCGTGCCGGCTATAGTAAGGGTGACGGTATCCGATTCCATGACCGTTGTTCGGAGGTCGCGGGCAATCACGCTGTCGCCGCGGTTAATCCGTTCGTAATCACCCGGGTTTATAAACGCGAGCGGTATAACGCCGAAATTTATCAGGTTGTCGGAATGAATCCGCTCAAAAGATTTGGCTAACACCAGGCGGACTCCCAGGTACATGGGGCAGATGGCCGCGTGTTCGCGGCTTGAGCCCTGTCCGTAGCTCAGTCCGCCCACGATGAGGGTATACATTCCACCGGCTTTGTCCGCCAGGGCGCGCTTTGAAAATTCAGGATCAACGTGTTCAAACACGTATTCAGCGTATTTCGGAATGTTCGACCGGTATTTGAGCCGCTGACCGGCAGGCATGATATGGTCCGTGGTGATAGCATCCCCGACCTTCAGGCCGACAACTCCCTGGATTTCGTCCCTGAGGGGCTCGGTGTAGGGAGGATCGCCGATGTTGGGTCCGCGGACGATTTCAATCTTTTTTTCCGAAGGCGGCAGGATCATCGAATCATCGATCAGAAACTGATCCGGCACGGTTATGTCGGGATAATCCCGCGCCGGGCGGTCGAGCGGATTCACCAGCGTTCCCGCGACTGCGGATAGGGCGGCGGTTTCGGGACTTACGAGATAAACCTGCGCCGACTCGGTCCCGGATCTCGCCTCAAAGTTCCGGTTGTTTGTTCTCAGTGAGATTCCGCCGGTCAGGGGCGCCTGTCCCGCGCCGATGCAGAAACCGCATGCGGATTCCATGATACGCGCTCCGCTCGCTATGATGTCGGCCAGGGCGCCGTTGCGGGCTATCATCTCCAGCACCTGACGCGATCCCGGTGCGACGATCAGGCTCACGTGCGACGCCGCCTTTTTCCCTTTCATGATACGCGCCACGGTCATGAGGTCCTTGTAGGAGGAATTGGTACAACTCCCGATGGCCACCTGGTCGACGCGAAAACCCGCTATATCGGATATTTTTTTTATGTTGTCGGGCGAATGGGGGCAGGCAGCAAGGGGCTGAATGCTCGAAAGGTCGATTTCAATTACCCGGTCGTATTCGGCGTCACTGTCGGGATGGATCTCACGCCAGGAGCCCTCCCGCGCCTGGGCCTTGAGAAAATGGAGCGTCGCTTCGTCGCTGGGGAATATCGATGTCGTCACGCCCAGCTCGGCGCCCATGTTGGTGATGGTGGCCCGTTCCGGAACCGACAGCGTTCGTATTCCGTCGCCGGTGTATTCCAGGATCGTACCCACGTTTCCCCTGGTACTGAGCATTCCGAGCACGGTGAGGATGACGTCCTTCGACGACACCCAGGGGCGGAGTTTTCCCTTCAGGCGCACGTTGATCACCCGGGGGGCCGTCAGATAGAAGGGGCCGCCGCCCATGGCCACGGCCACGTCGAGGCCGCCGGCGCCGATGGCAACCATGCCGATCCCGCCTCCGGTGGGAGTATGGCTGTCCGAGCCCAGCAGCGTCGCGCCGGGCCTGCCGAACCGCTCCAGGTGAACCTGGTGGCATATGCCGTTGCCTGCCCGGGAATGGTATATGCCGAAGTTCGCGTTCATGGTCTGCAGATACGCGTGATCGTCGGCGTTTTCGAATCCCATCTGAATCGTATTGTGGTCGATGTAGGATACCGAGAGCTCGGTCCTGACCTTCGGGATTCCCAGTGCTTCGAATTGAAGATATGCCATGGTGCCGGTCGCATCCTGCGTCAGGGTCTGGTCGATCCGTATGCCGATCTCGTTCCCCGGGGCAAGGGTGCCTTCGACTATATGTTCGCGGAGGATTTTATAAAAAAGTGAGTGGCCCATGGTCGTTTCCCGAGCGACTGTATATCGGTGCAGCTCGATTGGATAGTTGATGTGAGGGGCGTTTCTTTTCAAGTACTTTTTAGTCGATGATTCTGCCGGGATCGCTGTTCGGCACGAAGGTATAATAAAAAACCCGCTCTCTCGAGCGGGTTTGTAATAGGTGGTATTCCCTTAATCTTTCTTACTGATTTGTTTATTAACCACCAAGAAGCTGTAATACCGTCCTTGTTTTCAGATTTGCCTGAGCCAGCATTGCAGTACCACTTTGGACAAGAATCTGATCCTTGGACAGGTCGACTAATGTTTCCGCCATATCGGCATCTCTGATCCTGCTCTCTGATGCCTGTATGTTTTCATAAGCGTTCATTAATCCTTTCGCAGCGTGCTCGAGCCGGTTGTAATAGGCGCCGAGGTCCGCTCTCTGTTTCGCGATTTTGTGCAGACCGTCGTCAATAACGCCTATCGTCCGGTTCGCGCCTTCCGCGGTGCTGAGATTAGCCAGGAACTTCCCGGTTCTTTCCTTCAAGTTCAAGCCTTCGGCGGTCATGGTCCCGATGTAGACGCGCTCGCGCTGATGCATGTTGGGTCCCATGTGGAACCACATGGAAGCTTTCGGGTTCGTCTTTGCATAATCGCCCAGCAGCAGTTTGAACTTGTTGAATTCGGCCTGAGAAGCGATCCGGTCGACCTCGTCGATCAGCGCCGATACCTCAACCTGGATAAGCTGGCGGTCTTCCTGAGAATAGATACCGTTGGAAGACTGGACAGCCAGGACCCTGATCCGCTGCATAATGGAGGAGGTGTTCTCGAGGTATCCTTCGGCGGTCTGGATGAAGGACATACCGTCTTCGGTATTCCGTTCAGCCTGCCGCAGGCCCTGAATCTGAGTTCTCATTTTCTCAGATACGGCGAGTCCGGAAGCGTCGTCCCCTGCGCGGTTGATCCGCATGCCGGACGACAGCTTCTCCATAGATTTGTTAACATCCCAGTGCTTGAATTTAAGCACCTTATTGGAGTTAATCGCACTCATGTTGTGATTGATTATCATAGTCTAACACTCCTTTGTTGACTTTTTTCCTGATCTCCGTATCAGGAATGTTGATACCAGGTTTTTTTTTGTCAGGGAATACCTGCTGGTGCATTGC
>Ga0154692_168_pt1 | contig 11290 bp, 6 predicted proteins | sample Rifle2008BG13ft_FD_116121 | JGI IMG/M metagenome (GOLD analysis project Ga0154692, IMG submission 116121) | Spirochaetes bacterium RBG_13_51_14
GTTATGATACCGCCTCCCGGCCAGCCCGCACCCGATGATGTCGACTTTCGCCAGGCAATGCGCGACTTTGTGCAGAGTATCAGTGCATACGCCCGCGGTTATAACTCAAACTTCATCGTGATACCCCAGAACGGCATCGAGCTGGTGACCGACACCGGCGCTTCGGATGGAACACCGGTAGCCGCGTATCTCAACGCCATAAGCAGCGTGGGTCAGGAGGACCTGTTCTACGGCTACACAGGAGACGACAAGGCCACGCCAACGGACGTCACGGATTACCTGATCCCGTTTCTTGATATCGTAGAGGGTGACGGCAAGCAGGTGCTCGCCATCGACTACTGCTGGACGCAATCTAAAATAGACCTCTCATATGCTCAAAATTTTGCTGAGGGATATATCTCTTTTGCCGCTGACCACCGCGATCTGGACAACATACCGACATATCCTTTGGCGATATATAACGAAAACACAAACGATATAACGAGCCTAAACGTCGCGCAGAACTTCCTCTACCTGATAAACCCGTCGCTGTTTGCCACGAAATCAGATTTCCTTGCCGCGATACAGAGCACCAATTACGACGTAGTGCTCATCGACCTGTTCTTTAACGACGGCACCGCTCTCACATCGGGAGACATAACATCGCTTAAAACAAAAGGCAACGGCCATTCCCGCCTGGTTATCTGCTACATGAGCATCGGCGAGGCGGAGAACTATCGCTACTACTGGCAGCCGGGCTGGCGGCCCGGGAACCCGGAATGGCTGGACCGCCGGAACATCAACTGGCCCGGGAACTACAAGGTGCGCTACTGGTATACCGAGTGGCAGGCCATCATTTACGGCGATACGCAGACGAACGGTTATGTCTCATACCTTAAACAGATCATCGACGCAGGGTTCGACGGTGTGTATCTGGACATCATTGACGCTTTCGAGTACTGGGAGAGCCATTTTTAGGGTTTATTCGGCTGATATTCGTTGCTGTATGTTGGCCATTCACTCTTTTAAGAAAAAAGGGGCTTGCTAACAAGTCATATTCCCGATAGATTCCGGCACCCGTTTGATCGCATGCTGATGAACGTATCACGCTTTAGAAAAATACCGATAACTATCGGGGGAATCATTCATGACCTGCTCGAAAGCCCCCGTAAGAATAATCCGACAACTATCGTTAATTCGGATCAATAACCTTGACGTTCGCCGCGGTTGAGCAGCTTGTCGTGCCGCCCACTTTGCACCCGGCCGCCTCGCACTTTTTGCGCTGGTCGAAAGTGTCATCGCCGTGGTACTTGCACTGGTCGGCTGAGCTCCCGGACTTGCAGATGTAGCAGCCGTCAGCCGCATACGCATTCGGCACCGGCTGGAATGAGAGAACGAATGCCAGGATGGCGGTCGCTGCCGCGATCATCGCTACGAAGAAAAGCTTTTTCATAGATCCTCCTTCTTGATATAATTATAAGCGCACTCTCGTATATTGAGTAGTATGCATTACATTCTGAATAGGCCGCTGCAGGCCCCCTGTCCCGCGCCCCTGTCCCGATTACACAATGACTTTGAAGATGATATTCCCGATAACGGCTCTTTCATATCACCTCGACGCAGGCGATGAACGCATCGTCATCCGGGGGCCTCCCCGCCCGGTACGCCTCAACGTCCGTCAGGACCGCGTCCAGAACTTCCAGCAGCGGACGGCTGTTCGCCCGTCTCACGATTTCCGCAAGCCGGTCATAACCGAGAAATTCGCCTGCGGGATTCATCGACTCGACAATCCCGTCTGTGTAAAAGATAATCCGGTCGCCGCGGTTCAGGCCGACCCGCACCTCGTCGAACGAAATGGCCTTGATCCATCCGAGGAGCATGCCGCTGGCTTCCAGGTACTCCGTCGCGCCGTTCTCTCGCCGGTAGATGATGGGGTGCGGATGCCCTCCCTTGGAAAAAATGAACGAAGCGGCCCCGGAGCGATCCATGTTAAAATATCCGTACAGCGCTGTGACGTAGTTTATATATATCTCTTGGGTGAGCTCCCGGTTAAGCTCCTCCAGGAACCTGCCGGGAGAGTTCCCATGCACGGCGAACAGCTTGTCAGTGAGCGACTTGAGCAGGGTCAGGTACAGAGCGGCGGACACGCCGTGGCCGGCCACGTCACCCACGAATATGCCCAGGTTCCGGTTATCGGTCGAACCAAAAGAGAAAAAATCGCCGCCAATCGCGTCGAGCGGGAAAAAGCGGTAATCAACGGCCACGGTTTCCAGCGTCGGGATGCCGCCGGTCAGGAGAAGGTTCTGCACCTTACGGGCATTCTCGAGTTCCCTGGTCATTTCCTCGTTTCTGCGGCGAAGCTGGTCTTCGCTGGCACGGAGCACCAGCTCGGCATTCTTCCGGTCAGTGATGTCCCGTGAGTTGGTGATATAACAGCCCGCAAGCTCAGATATCTCCGGCATTGACCGCGATATTGATTCAAGGTAGAACCACCGGCCGTCCTGATGCTTGAAGCGGGACTCGAAAGTGACATACGCGTCCCCCCGGCTGCCTCTCCGGAACAGGTCCTTCACGGGCCTCACATCGTCGGGATGGAAATACGAGTAGACGTTTACGCCAACGGTCTGCTCCTGAGAATAGCCGAGAAGGCGCTCCACCGAGGGGCTGGTGTACAAAATCGTGCCGTCGTCCGCCGTGATCATGACGATATCTGATGAATACTCGACCAGGGTCCTGAAATGCCGCGATGTCTTTTGCGCATTCTGTTCGGCAAGCTTCCGCTCGGTGATGTCTCTGATTATTAAAATCTTACCGGCACTGATGTTGTGTCCGCTGATCTGGGTCTGGGTGAGCGACAGGTAGCGCTCGCCGCTTCCCGCGCCGATCTGCGTCTCGAGTCCACGGAATTCGCGATCGAACTGGTATGCGGGAATGACGCGAGCTATATCGGTCCGGTCTAAATCGTCTCCGCCTACATGCAAGAGTTCCCGGGCCGCGCCGTTTATCTGAACCATGAAACCGTTCTGATTGAAGAGCACCACGCCGTCTTTCAGGTTGTCGAAAAGCACATTGGCCGCCTCCTCAACCCCAATGGAGAGGAAGCGGTAGCGGATGATGGCTGCGAATATAAACAGGGACTGCACCATCGTAGCAGATGGAGCTATCTGCACCAGGTCCGTGTTCCCCGTAAGCAACGGCAATACCATGTCGCTCATGACGCCAATGCTGAAGGATAATATCGTGCCAATCACTATGAGAAAAATCTGGTTTCGTTGATAAGAATCTGCGGCTTTGAGCATCCTCCCCATGAAAAGAAAGACTGAAAGCAGTGTGGGAATAAACATAACCAGTGTGATGGCCGGAATAAACAGTATTCCCGGCTTCAGATTCACCCCCCACTGATATCTTATGTAGCCGCTCAGCACCATGTCGGTCGACAGGCTCATGGCTATCGAGGAAACGGTAAAAGCGAGAAGGATGTAAAATATCGGACCACGCTTTAATCTGAGGTACGCGTAGGTGAAGTTGAGGAACAGGAAGCAGACTGGAAGCCACCATACCGAATTGATTCTGACCAATGAGAGCACCACTTTATTGGAAATCGGCGACCATATGATAAAATTAAAGATAAGCCACATTTCAAGAAAAAAGGAATAAATCAGGTAGGCGGTATTGGCTCGGCTCTTTTTCCGTAGAGCGAACACATAGACCCATATGAAACCGTTGATCAGGAATGAAATAAATGGCAAGAACAAAGTAGCGTTCATGTTATACGAACAGCCAATAGTATCAGAGTGGGGATATTATACTCACTCGTTTGTTGAAGTCAAGAGTAAATCAGCTTCTCAGATGAAGTTCACTGTCCAGCTACAGACTAATCAGGACGGGGGTCAGAGTAATGGTAATATATGAATGGTCTTCATGATTTGGTTAAATCCGCTTAATTTGAACTGAAATCATAGCACTTTGAAAGAATTCCTGCCAGATACTGAAGTTTAATCAGATTTCTGGCTTCCATTTGATCCATACTCTGACCCTCTCATGGATAGAACTATCGAGAGGAACCTTGCTCTGACCCCTTTATACTTTGCTCTGACCCCAAATTCATTAAAAAATTAATCCATACTTGACATAATCCAGCATAATATTTAGTGTTACTAAAATTTTATGCACATACTTGGTCCATATATGAGCGTATAGAGAAAGAGGTCCCAATGCCGAAGCGCACTGACATTGATAAAGTACTCATTATTGGCTCAGGTCCTATCATAATCGGCCAAGCCTGCGAATTTGATTATTCCGGCACCCAGGCATGCAAGGCCCTGAGGAAGCTGGGCTATAAAATCGTGCTGGTAAATTCCAATCCGGCCACCATTATGACCGACCCCGGAATGGCGGACGCGACCTATATCGAACCACTCAATGTTGAGACCGTTACGCAAATCATAGAAAAGGAAAGACCTGACGCGCTTCTCCCGAACCTGGGCGGGCAGACCGGCCTGAACCTTTCCTCTGAACTATTCAAGCAGGGCGTTCTGGACCGGTTAGGTGTCAGGATAATAGGCGTGGCGGCTGACGCCATCGAGCGCGGTGAAGACCGCATCGCCTTCAAGGAGACTATGAACCGTCTGGGCATCGAAATGCCGCGGAGCAATCCGGCTTTTTCCATCGAAGAAGCAGAAAAAATCGCAGACGAGCTCGGCTACCCGGTGGTAATCCGTCCCGCCTACACCCTGGGCGGCACCGGCGGCGGCATGGTCTACAACGTGGAGGAACTCCGTACCGTGGCATCGCGGGGCCTCGGCGCCAGCATCGTGCACCAGATCCTAGTTGAAGAATCGGTGCTCGGATGGGAAGAGCTTGAGCTCGAGGTCGTCCGTGACGCCAAAAACCAGATGATTACCGTCTGTTTCATCGAGAACGTCGACGCCATGGGCATCCACACCGGCGACTCCTTCTGCACAGCGCCCATGCTCACCATCAGCCCCGAACTGCAGAAGAAGCTCCAGAAATTTTCATATGATATCGTCGAAGCCATCCAGGTCATCGGCGGTACCAACATCCAGTTCGCCCATGACCCGAAGACGGGCCGGGTGGTGGTCATCGAGATCAACCCGCGAACATCGCGCTCGTCGGCCCTGGCCTCCAAGGCCACGGGCTTCCCCATCGCCATGGTGTCCTCCCTGCTGGCCGGCGGCCTCACCCTGGACGAGATTCCCTACTGGCGCGACGGAACCCTGGAAAAGTACACGCCCTCCGGCGATTATATCGTGGTGAAGTTCGCGCGGTGGGGCTTTGAGAAATTCGAGGGCGTGAAGGACGAGCTGGGCACCCAGATGCGCGCCGTGGGCGAGGCCATGAGCATCGGCAAGACCTATAAGGAAGCCTTCCAGAAGGCGATCCGCTCCATGGAGACCGGGCGCCACGGCCTTGGTTTCGCCAAAAACTTCAATTCGTTGTCCCTGGATGAACTGATGCGCATGCTGGCCACGGCGACGAGCGAGCGGCAGTTCATCATGTACGAGGCCCTGCGTAAAGGCGCCGACATCGACACCCTGTACGAGCGGACGTATATCAAGCCCTGGTTCATACGTCAGATGAAAGAGCTGGTGGAACTGGAAGAGCGAATGCTGAAATACAAGGGTAAAAAGCTGCCGGATGATCTACTCACGCAGGCAAAGAAGGACGGGTTCTCCGACAAATACCTGGCGGGGATCCTGAATCTCATAGAAGACGCGATCCGCGACCGGCGGGTCGCGCTGGGCGTGGTCGAGCACTGGGATGCGGTGCCGGTTAGCGGGGTCGAGAACCGATCGTATTATTATTCCACCTACAATGCGAAGGACACGGTTCCGGTATCGAAGAGAAAAAAAATCATGGTGCTCGGCGGCGGTCCCAACCGGATCGGCCAGGGGATCGAGTTTGATTATTGCTGCGTCCACGCGGCCTTCGCCATCCGCGACGAGGGACTCGAATCCATCATGGTGAACTGCAACCCGGAGACGGTGTCAACGGACTACGACACCTCGGACAAGCTCTACTTCGAGCCGCTCACGGTGGAAGACGTCCTTTCCATTTATGGAAAGGAAAAACCCGACGGCGTCATTGTGCAGTTCGGCGGGCAGACGCCGCTCAATCTGGCGAACCAGCTCAAGGAAGCGGGCGTGACGATCATCGGAACTTCGCCCGATTCCATCGACCTGGCCGAGGACCGGGACCGGTTCCGCCAGGTGATGAAAAAACTCGGCATACCACAGCCGGAATCGGGCATGGCCAGCACAATCGAGGAAGCCGTCGGAATCGCCGGGCGCCTCGGCTACCCGCTCATGGTGCGGCCCAGCTATGTCCTGGGCGGCCGGGCCATGCAGGTCATCTATTACGAAGATATGCTGCGTCAGTACGTCGCCGCGGCGGTGGACGTATCGCCGGAGCGGCCCATCCTCATCGACAAGTTCCTTGAAAATGCCATCGAGTGCGAGGCCGACGCCATCAGCGACGGCGCCGATGTTATCGTCCCGTCGGTAATGGAGCACATTGAGCTGGCGGGAATCCACTCGGGCGACTCGGCCTGCGTGATCCCGCCGGTGACGATATCGGAAAAGCATATCAAAACGATCGAGGAATACACGAAAAAAATCGCCCTTGAACTCAAGGTCGTGGGCCTCATGAACATACAGTACGCCATCGCGGACGACACCGTCTATATCCTGGAGGCCAACCCGCGCGCTTCCCGCACCGTGCCGCTGGTGTCCAAGGTGTGCAACATCTCCATGGCGCGCATTGCCACGCAGGTCATGCTTGGTAAAAAGCTGAAAGAGCTGAAGATTGAGCGTCGGCCCGTCAAGCACTTCGGCGTGAAGGAAGCGGTTTTCCCCTTCAACATGTTCCCTGAAGTGGATCCGGTTCTCGGCCCCGAGATGCGCTCAACCGGGGAGGTGCTGGGTCTGGCGGATTCCTTCGGTCTTGCCTTCTCCAAGGCCGAGGAGGCGGCAAACATGAAGCTCCCTGTTTCAGGCATGGTGCTCATCACCGTGAACAAGAATGACCGGCAGCGCGCGCTCGAGGTGGGGCGTGCATTCCAGAAACTCGGTTTCCGCATCATGTCCACCGAGGGGTGCGGCCGATACTTCGCGGAGGAAGGGCTGGATACCGAGACGGTTTTCAAGATCTACCAGGGACGGCCGCACATCATCGACCGGATCAAGAACAACGACATTCAGCTTATTATCAACACGCCCAGCGGAAGGCAGAGCGAGTACGACGATTCATACATCCGCAAGGCGGCGGTGCACTACAAGATACCCTACATCACGACCATGGCAGCCGCAGCAGCCACGGCAAAGGGAATACAGGCAATCAGTCAGGGTAAGAGTGAGGTGAGATCGCTTCAGGAATACCATAAGGCCTTGTGATCAATGGGCAAGGTTTCGAGACCTTGTCTATTCGGGCACATGGTTAGTCTTCATTCATACGACAGGTCTGTAGAAAACAGCTGTTTTTTACCGATAGTTATCGGTTAAATATACGAATATTAACCCTCAAGCATAGTCTTGTTAAGCAAGTACCGATAACTATCGGCAAAAACATTCGAACGGCCCCTTTCCCCCGGAGTACCTGCTCGGAGCCACGCTAAAACTTGTACGCGGCCCCGAACATGACGCCGTAGAACTGTTCAAACTCTCCGGTGATCCAGCCATTCTTATAAACGGCATTATAAGCGGACCCGATGTCCGCCACGGCTATATGGGGAAGAATGATATATCGGCCCCCGACCCACACTTCAAGTCGGATGCGTTTAATAAAATAGGCCAGCTTCAGGTTGCAGTCCGCGCCGATAGACACATGCGCAAGATAAAATTCATCCGATATGAAGTTAAAGACATACAAACCCGGGTTCAACAAATATCGCTCAAGATAGAATATGCCGAATTGGAACAAGGCCGAAACGCCGATGTTGATTGAAAAACCTTTAACCTCGTAATAGAAACCGGCACCGACCGACGGTCCCACATACCAGGTGAAAAACTCCTCGGTCGTTTTGTTGACCGGAAACGGATTGAGGTATAAAAACCTGATCGAACTCCCTTCGCCGTCATTGCAATTGAATCTGGCGCCGAAGAGCAGGTTGAAATATTTGTGGATGGACCTCTCAACCGTGAGATCAGCGTCATACCTCCTGGCCTCTAACGAACCGATATCGATATACGCATCTATAAAACTTGACGGTATGACCGGATACAGATAACTCGCTTCCATTGCAAGGGTGGAATGCTTAAACTGGTTTTTACTCAGCCCGATAAGCCCGGTCAGTCCGATCTTCCATGTATTGCGGATTCTTATCGAAAAAGAGGGCCCCATCATGAAAGAACCGTCATAGATGGTCTTCTTGTTTTTCGACTGAATGTTCCCGGTCCCGCCGTTTTCCAGCTTTATAAATGCCGGCTTCCACCAGTCGTACATCATGGCCAGTCCCAGTTTGACCTCGACTGATTTCGGAGCAGCATACCCCTGTTTCATTGCAGTCCGTTTTGCTTTTGGTTTTGGTTTGGGCTTCTGCTTTGGCTTCGATTCCGATGGCTCCATCAAGAGACAGACCAAAACCGTCATGAGGAGAACAGACAGTGCGATTTTTCTCATAAAATGTATCTTGGGGTTCATGCAATATCTTCTATCTTATTTTTTATTCCCCTCCCTTGATGGGAGGGGACAGTACCATCCCCCTCCCTTGACGGGAGGGGATAGGGGAGGGTTATTGTAACGCCCTATGCATTCAGCAGATTTTCACCCCCACCCCGGCCCTCCCCCATCAAGGGGGAGGGAGGTCATATTTCAATTTTCGCATAAGTCGAGTATCTATTTTACGCCTGCCGTAAAACGATACGCTATTTCATTATATGAAAATAAGGGATGTAACTTTCAAAGATGCTTTTATATACATAAAATATCAAGCGATATTGTCCAGTACATTTTTTCTGATTGATATATCAAACGATCAGGCATATCAAGATACAAAAACCGCCGCGGATGCGGCGGTTTTCTGTTGCAGAGATTAATAAGTTTGATCTAGAACTTGTACGCTGCCCCTAAGTAGAGGTTGATCAGATGCTCAACTTCGCCGGAGATCCAGTCCTTCTCGTAGAGCAGGTCAAGTTTGCTCGCTTCATCGCCCGCGGATATATGCGGCAGCACGATGTAGCGCAGGCCGAGCCATACTTCCAGGTGCGCAGGCTGGATGAAATACGACAGCTTTACGTTGTTGTCCAGGCCGATGCAGAAATATCCCACCTTATATTCATTAGGATACATTACCCAGATTGGGGATATATATAAATATTTCTTCTCGGCATCGTACCGGCCTCCCTGCAGCAGAAGGGATACGCTGGCATTCAATTCAAGGCCTTTTATGAATTCATAATGGAACGCTGCTCCTGCTGACGGACCCAAGTACCAGGCGCTTGATTCAATTTCTTTTGTAACTCCTGCCCTAAAAGGAAAAATTAAGTTGTAGCCAAATATATAAGAATCACTTTCGCCGCTATCATAATTGAAGCGCATGCCGATAAGAAGGTTGAAATACTTGTGAATGGGATGCTCGGCATAAAGGTCTAAGTCATACCGGCGAATCTTTGATGTTCCTATATCGTAAAATACTCTCGGAGAAGGATAAAAATCAATCGCCAATGTCTCGTATTCAAACTCGTTCCGGACCAGTCCGAAGAGGAGCTGACCGCCTATGTTCCAGTCCGGCGCGACCTTGACCCAGAACATCGGGCCCATCATGAATGAGCCGGTAATGGTCGTGTCCCGGTTGTTCTGGTATAATTTCCCCGCGGTCTCGTTCTCAAAGGCCAGGAACGCGGGCTTCCACCAATCGTACATCATGTTAAGGCCCACCTTGGCCTCAACGGCGTGCGCGGCAATGGGCCTGAACGCAATTCCAAAGGCGATCAGCACGGCAAGAAACAGCAACGTGAATTTCCTCATAGATACCCCCTTAAAACGATTAAATTTTATACGGGAACTTCCCGGGCAATGTATTATATGCCCCGGTCGTTCTCTTGTATATACTTCATTTATAATCGAGATATTGTGATCCACAGCGGCATATCAATCATTCAATACACTGCTGATGGAATCATGATGCGCCCACACGATATATAGAGGAGTTATTAATACAACCGGTACCATATTGTCCACAATATTTTTTATAAATTATATATTTTTTGGCAAAATCCATTGGTATTGCTTGATAAGCACAGGGGTGCGGATATTCAGGGAACGGTTTATACGCAATTGTTTTGATGTCTCAGCGAGAACCTTTGAATGAATGAAAAACCGCCGCGAAAGCGGCGGTTTCCTTATCCGAATATAAATGAATCTGTCCTAAAACTTATACGCCGCACCAAAGGTAATGCCGCCGAAATGCTCCACCTCGCCGGTTATCCAGCCTTCCTCGTAGGTCAGGTCAAGGACCGAGCCGTCGTCGCCTGCCACGATGTGCGGCAATACGATATAGCGGCCGCCGATCCACACCTCGATGCTGGCGGGCGCTATGAAATACGACAGCTTGATATAGTTGTCCAGCCCCATGTCGAAATGCCCCACTTCATACTTGAAGGGGATGAAATACGACAAGAGATATTTCTTTTCCGCGTTATAGGAGCCGAACTGGATCAGGGCTGAAACGCCGAATCCCAGGGTGAGGCCCCGGTACAGCTCAAAGTGGAAGCCCACTCCCACCGAAGGGCCCAGGTACCATGCGCTGAAATCATCTTCTTTATAATTAATTGGCCAGCCAGCGGGAAGGGCGTTCAGGCTGTATGATTCTGTTTTGCCGTCGTTATAGCTGAATCGTGCGCCGATGAGCAGGTTGATATACTTGTGGAGGACGCGTTCAAAAACGAGGTCCATGTCCATCTTCCAGATATCCACCTCTCCCAAGTCGATATACAATCGTCGCGGGTCACCTGTCGCTGAGATGAGAATAACGTCCGCGGCAACGGTGGAATAATCAAAGTAATTCTTGTTCAGGCCGAAGAGCATCTGAAAGTTCAGGTTCCAGTCGCTGGCGATATTCGCCCACAGCATCGGCCCCATCATGAACGATCCGTCCAGGTTCTGCTTGGTGTTTGACCCGTACAGCTTGCCGGCGGATTCGTTCACGAGCTTCATGTAGCCCGGCTTCCACCAGTCGCCCATCATGGCGATGCCCAGCTTCACCTCTGCCGCGCTCGCTACCGACGGGTTGAGCACCAGGCCGAGTGCAGTCAGGGACGCACAAAAAAATAACACGCATCTCTTCATACAATCA
>Ga0154692_183_pt1 | contig 11202 bp, 10 predicted proteins | sample Rifle2008BG13ft_FD_116121 | JGI IMG/M metagenome (GOLD analysis project Ga0154692, IMG submission 116121) | Spirochaetes bacterium RBG_13_51_14
CTGAAAACGGTGGTTTCATGACAGCGGACTTCAAATATTTTTGTTTTATATTGACAAGAACAATACGATTGTTACTTTGGTTGCAAATTGCTATGCATGGTAAAATAAATGTCGATATTCAGTCCCAATATTGATAAGCTGATCAGCGAGAATAACATCCCCGGACTCATTAAATACACCACCAACAGAAATCCTGAAATCAGACTGAAAGCTTTTACCGCACTCTTCAACACAGAGAATAAGAACGTCGAAATATTGTCAGCTCTGAGGAAAATGAGAAAGGACCGCGACGTGCGCGTCAGAAACAACGCAATTCTGATGCTTGCTGAAGCGGGTGATGAGGACATCATGGAAGATCTCCGTTCCATCATGATCGAGGGATCCCAGAATGAGAAGATAGACGTGCTCAGAATCATTGCAGATCGGGGCAGGATGGATTCAGACGCGTCCAGCACCATCGTCCTGGCGCTGAAAGATAAAAAGGGCATGGTCCAGCTTGAGGCGATACGAACCATGGGCGCCCTCCGGGATCCCACATCTATTGTCCATCTCGAGGATAAGCTGCACGATACCCGCCACCAGCTCCGGCTCGAGGCGGTCAGGGCCCTGGGAAAGATACAGACCGACGAGGCGATTGATCTTCTCATCGGATCGCTGACTGATAACCGGCTGGAAATCCGCCGTGCCGCGCGCGAGATAATTGAGAATATCGGCACGGAAAAGGCGACCAAGGCGCTTAACGACGCGCCGCTCATGATGATGGTGAAAAGGATGAATGAGGGTGTTACGTCGAAGGTTGATGCGCTGGAATATATCGGGAAGCATAAATTCAAAGCCGCCTTGCCGCTCGTGCATAAGGCCACGAGTGACGAATTCAAGAACGTGCGTTTTGAGGCGGTGAAGGCTCTTAACCTGATGAGGGATAAATCGTCGATCAACACGCTGGCGCGCATGACAAACGACCCCTACTTCGACATACGGCTCGAGGCCGTGAAGGCCCTGGAGCATATCGTTGATCGCGCCTCCCTCAAACCCCTCGAAATAGCCCGGGAGGACCTGAACAAGCATGTCAGGGAAGAGGCGAAAAAGGCCTACTACACGCTCCAGATGAAGCTCGAGGAGATGAAGAAATAGCGGCCATGCATATATAGTGGCAGAATGAAAAGTAGGCGGCTGTCTAAAAAGTTCACCCCACCCCCCCAAGGGGGGCTTTCCAATCCAAACGGGGTCGAAAAAGTACCCCTCTGGGCTTCGGCCGTGAGCCCTTCGACCACGCTCAGGGCAGGCCCAGCCGAACGGGGATATAGGGGGCTTTTAGGAAAGACCCCGTTGTTTTTACCGATCAAATGGCGGTTGCGCCCCCGTCCACCACAATGGTCTGACCGGTGATGTAGTTCGAAGCTTCGGAAGCGAGGAAGAGTACCGGGTGCACTACATCAATGGGATCGGCTATTCTTCCAAGGGGGATGCTCCGAACGACATGGTCATGAACATCCTTGTTTGACCAGAAGGGCTTGCTGAAGTCAGTCCGCACCATGGCCGGCGCAACGGCGTTGACCTGGATGTTAAACGTGGCCAGCTCCGCAGCAAGCACTTTCGTCATCATTTCCACGCCCGCTTTGGCGATCCCGTAAATGCCCATTCCCGGCGATGCCCTGCGCCCCGCGATTGATGATATGCTCACGATTTTTCCTCTGCGTCGGTCTTTCATGATCGCCGCGGCTTTGCGCGAACAGATGAAGGTTCCTGTGAGATTGGTTTCAATGATCTTCTGCCACTGGGCCATGTCGGCGTCGGCGGTGGAAGGGGTCATGAGGTTCATTCCCACGTTGTTTATAAGGATGTCCACCCGCGAGAATTTTTTCAGCGCCTGATCAAAGAGGGCGTTGACGTCATCCTCTTTAGCGATGTGGGCGGCCACGGCGAGCAGGGTATCGCCCGAGCCGAGGGAGGCGGCCGCCGCGTCCAGGTTTTCCTGCCTGCGGCCGCATATCACCACCTTCGCATTCTCCTCCAGGAGTTTTTTCGTTATTTCAAGCCCGATGCCGCGACTCCCTCCGGTGACAACGGCTACCATGCCTTCCAGTCCGTATGAGATTGAGCCCATGCTGCTTCTCCTCTTTGTTTCAGTAATAACTTGTGTTAGGCGAATTTTGCCTCCCTATCCTTTATGCGCCTTTATCGTTTCCATAAAGGCGTCGATGCGCGTCTCGATCTGGCTTTCGCTGAAGTTCCGCTCGTCAACCTGGTCAGCCTCGATGATGAGCGAGGGGATGCCGAACTCCTTCATGACCATTTTCTGGATGTCATACTGGCCCAGTGAATAGGGCTTGCAGCTCCGGTTTGAATGCATGACCAGCCCGTCCACGTCGTATTTGCGTATCATACCCCCCAGCTCGGAAAGCATCCGGTCTATCGAGATGTTGATGTATATGCTCGACGTGGCGATCCCCAGTGAGCCGACAAGATCGCTCTCGTCGATGAGGTCAACGACGTTGCACCAGGCGTTGGTGTAGGTGCTGGCCACCAGGGCAGCGCTGTGAGAGGCGAATTTTTCTGAGAGCCACCGCGTCTTGAACCAGACGGGAAGGTTGTCCCAGAGGAGGCGGTACTTCTCATTGGGGATCATACCGATCCCCTGGGCGATATGATCGTTAAGCTCGTTCAGCAGTTCCGTGTAATAATCAATGACCACCTGTGTGCCCCGGAGCGTGACGATGAGCGCCAGGTGGAAGAACGCGTCGAAAGCGGTCATGGGCGCCGGCTTGTGCATGCCGGTATCCAGGACCTTCTGCCAGATGCGCATGGCCTGCACGCTGAGGCGCCCCACCTCCGTGAGCCGGTCCCTATCGGCCTTCTTTCCGGTCCGTTCCTCCAGAAATGCAATGTACTCATACGTCTGCCGCTTCACGTATCGTTTCGCCGCATCGGAAAATTCGGTATGGATGAACGGAGTGTCATAGATGAAGAGGGGGACATTGAAGAACCGCGCCAGGACCTCGTACCACTTGACCACGGTGCCGCAGATGTTGTTACAGCATACCAGAAAATCGGGTGGGGGAAGCCCGCCGGGAATGGCGCCGGTCTGCCGGGCCGCGGCGGCGATGTCCGAGCGGGCATAGGAGCAAAGGTCCCGGGAGTATCCCATCTGCTCGGCGATCTCGCAGAGCTGGACGCCGAGGTGTGACGCCCCGATCATGGCACCGTGGTTTTCCGGATAAATGGGGATAATATCCATGGCGATGAGGGGCTCCACCGGGCCGCCGCTCGTTATCCAGGCCACGATCTTGTTGTGCTGCTTCGCCGTCTTTGCCTCGATGAAGTACTGGGTCATTATTTCCTTCATCCGCTTGACGGATTTTATTTTTCTCTTTTCTTCTTCAGGGTCTTTCGATACCGCATCATCGAGCATAGTATTCTCCATCGTTAGAGCATTTCAATGAATGATTCGAACCTGGTGGCGAGCTGGCCTTCAGGCGGGGTGTGCTCTTCAAGTTCAAGGAGCAGGCTGGGTATGTTTTCCCGATCAAGGTATTCCTTCAGGTAGGGGTAATCGAACGAGTGGGGATCGCAGAATTTCAAGATGAGGAAGACGACCCCCTCAGCTTGGTGCTGTTTCACGATATCCACCAGGTTCCTGCCGCGGGCGTCAACGCTTGCGTGCTTGGCGGGGCAGTTGATTCGTTCCGCGTATCGCTCCGCCAGGGCAGAAACCGGATCGCCGGACTCCTTGACCGCGCCCTCGAAAAAGCGCGTGCCGGTGCAGAGCTCGTCCCATACGACAGCCGCTCCCGCCTTCTCGAGGACCGGGTAGATGTCGGGATGGGTGCATATCCCGCCGGCCAGGATGAGCCTCCGGTATTTCTTTTTAGACGGGGATTTTTTTTTCAGCCGGGCTATGATATCCGCTAGCATGACGGACAGATCCCGCCGGTCCATGACCATGGCCGACTTTACGATGGCGTACAGGTCGCTGCCGGAAATGATACCGGGATCCGCGGAACGCATGCGGTAGATTTCCTCAATACCGGCGCGGATGCCGTTGTAGAGCCTGATGGACTCGGCAAGCATCGCGTCGTCGATCGACCGGGATAGCGCCATTTCCATGTCGGCCCTGAATGTGCGGATGACGTCGGTCATGTATCCGCGGGCGCTCGCGCTGTTCAGCTTTACCGGCAGTATGACGTCCACGTGGAAGGGAAACCCGACATTGAGGCGCCAGATGTCGCTGAGGCGCTGGATTGAATCGCAGGTATGAGGGAAGACGGTGCCGTCGAGGAAGCCAAGTTTTCCGGCGAGGGCGTCCTCCAGGCCGCCCCGCACCAGCGAGCAGCAGTAGGCCTGCAGGTGGGCGTCGGCGCGGATGATATGCTCTGTGGTGCCGAAAATCCGGTAGGGAAGGGCGCCGGCGGCGTGTATTATCTCCTCTATAGTGTACGAACAGAAATATCCGACGATTTTATTTCCCGTTTTCTTCTTCCACTGCGCGGCATACGCGTAGGGATTGCCGGCTATTTCGCGGAATGCGTCCAGTTCTTTCATGGCCTTGGAATCCTTTGTGCATGGTATGCTGCTGTCGATAGAGGGTGATACGCAGCGGCCGTAGTCTTAAAAGTTGGCCGGGGCGTTACCGCTATCAACGGTGTGATTATGATTTGACCGGGTTTGATATGTCAATTTAAAAACAACGTGAATTGAAAATGCCCATGTCATGGATGTTGATAATGAAACGGCGTTTCCGGAATGTTTCTTGAAGTGCGGGACATTCGGGACTTACTCAGTATCCGGTTTTTTGGGTGGCGATTGTGGTTGGAGATATTTCTGCGGTATCACCGCCATTATAATGAGAAGCGTAAAACTCAGAATGATGATCATGATTGTCACGGTGATAATGATCACCTGGTTTTTGATGATGTCAATTCTGTGCAGGGATATCCCGATCAGGAAGGATCCCCAATGCGCGCCGCGCAGTTGTACCGGCGTTCCTATGTTCCACATGAGTTCCCCGGTGTCGCGGTGGTACGGGTATTTTACGATGCCATTGCCGCGGTACTGCAGTATTTCTCTTATTTCGGGTTTGCCGGAAAAATTTCTTTTCGAGCGGCTGTAATACAGGTTTTCTTTTTCGTTTTGATCCGGAGGCTTGGAATATTTCGAGTTGTGCGTGGGCACATAGCCGTTCTTGTCGATGATGATCGAGAAAACGACATCCGGATCGTTGAGGAACTCGTCTTCAAATTTCTGAATGGTTGTGTCGAAGATGGCGTCGTATTTGGTAGTATATTTTTTCGGGCTGGTTCCCTGAATTTCGACATAATCGGTATCCACGACCTGGCCGACCGTAAGCTGGTTGGTGTGGATCATCAGCTCCATGAATGTGTTCATGACCTTTGATCCGATGAGGGCTTCCATCTGGCATTTAAGGAAGAGCATGTCCTCGGTCTTATCGAATATCTTTGTAATGATAAGAATGGAGCTTGCGGAAAGGATAATGCAGAATGCGATGATGATGGCTATCTTTTTTTTCAGGTTCATGATTCATCCCACCCCCGGTCAGGGGGATGATATTCATTAGCAATGATTCAGCACCGCTGACATTCTAGATCCACGCGTTTTAAAAGTAAATAAAATAATCTCTGCTGATTCTTAAAAATATAGTTCAGTCCGGCGCCCTGCCTCGGAACGGCCGGCCGTCACAATAAGGGCATCAGGGCGTCAAATATCATTCTCAGGCCGGCCGGTTTGATATGGGTTTCGTCGATTGATATATCATTGATATCGGTCCCTTTTGGGAAGATGTCCACCACCTGGACGTTGGGGAACAGTGCTGCCGTCTCGCGGTATATGGCATTGTAGCGGTCAACGTTCTGTTGTATATGGGGGCTTTTACGGATATATTCTTTGTTCGGCGGCAGTATCGGTATTACCAGTACCCGGGCCGATATTGTTCCGGCACGTTCGAAGAAGTTGGCGATGTTCGACCTGAATTGCTCCGGGAGCACGTAGGGTATGTCCGGATTGCGGACCCGGTGTTTTTTCACATAATCAATGTACCGCTGTCTGATCCGCGGCGGAAGTACTCTGCTGACGATATAGTACTCCCATCCCCGCTGGTCAAAAAGACGCGGCGCGCATTCCGTTATGCCCTGTTGTAGTATTACGATGTCCGGCATGTAGTATTCCAGGAGGTCTACGCCGCCCCCGCCTTCGGTAACGAGACGGATTGAGGTGCCGCCCCGGCTCGGCCGGTCGATGACGTCGTAATGGGGAAATTCCTTTTTCAATAGATAGATCCATGTATCCTCATACCTGATTTCCGGACGCGGCATGACGGTCGAGTCAGTTATAATCATGATCTTTTTTCGTTTCATGATGATCTCATTATGAACTTTTTATTTAAAACAGCTGCATGTCAATTTTATTTTATGTTTTAAACAAACAGGTCTGTCTGTCATGACGCTCAGCGTGGGCACATGAGCCGTACATTCCATGCTTGTTTCCTCCATGAATGATGTTTTAGGAGAAGCATAACCGTATCACCGGGTATCCCGGCGGTTAAAATATGTATTGACGGTTACATATAAACTGAATGTTATTTGATACCATCGTCGAGAATATCAACATTCAGCTGGTATATATTTCATTTGTATGATGATACGATATTTAACGGGTAGGTATGAGACGGTTTATTAATCATATTCAATTCGCATCACTCATTATGGTCGCTATCGCAGCGACGGGTTGCGATGAGCGAAACAAACGGCTAGAGCTCCTGGTGGGGCACAATTCCCTGCGGGAATTCATTTCCATCGAATCTGATTCGGTAACCATGTATGCGACGCCGGCTGACAAAAGGGCGGGGATCATAGAATGCAGGATATTCAAGGATGAGTACGACATCTTCATTAAAGTGTTCCGGGTCCTGGGCGACAGGGAAATCCGGAACACATATCAATCCAAGGGAGGGTCCCGGTTCACCGCCGACTTTATCAAAAGCATCCGGTCCGCTGATGAAAAACGTTTCAATCCGGGGACTGACCCGGCGCGCCCCCTTGCCGGGCTTCGCGTCGCGATTGACCCCGGGCACAGCGCCGGATCCATGGAGGAAGCCGTGCGCGAAGGCAAGTATATACGACTGTTCGCCCCTGACGGAAGCCAGCTTTCGTTTTATGAGGCGCAGCTCAATCTTGCCACGGCCCGGTGTTTAAAAGAGATGCTGGAGATGGATGGGGCGTCTGTTATGCTCACGCGCGAGACGAACCGGCAGGTATACCCGGTCTCCTTTAACCGGTGGGTGCGGCGGGATTTCCCCGGGGCGGTGCGGGAAAAACTGAGGAATAAATATATAAGCCGCGAAGCAGCGGAATGGCTCCTGCGACGGTCCGGCGACCGGGCGCGCCTCAAGTTCTTCAACAGCGAGTTCGAAATGCCATACCGGGCAAAGATCATCAACTCATTCCGGCCGCATGTCACGGCGCTGGTCCACTATGACGCCAGGGACAGCGAAACGGCATACCGGAACAAGTATGTGCGTATCAAGGCGATCATGGAGAAGAACGGGCCGTGCTGCGACCAGATGGAAGATGTCCGGGACGTGGTGGAATCGATAACCGAAATAGATAAGAATTTCTGCTCGGTTTTTGTACCTGGATGCTTTCTCCCCGGAGAGCTTGACACCATCGAATCGCGGATCGAGTTCCTTCGGCTCGTGGTTTCACCCGACCTGGACGATTCCATCCGCTACTCGACATATGTAATCAAAAATTTCCAGAAATACCTTGACGTGCCGACTTCCGACAGGCCGTTTCCCGGGTCAATCCGCGTCGGCCTCTGCAGGGAGGGAATATACGCTCGAAACTTGAGAATGACCCGGCTGGTCCGCGGTGCCCTGTGCCTGGGCGAGCCGCTTCAGCAGAATTACCGGGAAGAGGCGTCGCGGCTGGCGGCTATCAGCGACGGTATAATCCCGGAGCGGGTCAAGGCCGTGGCGCGGGCGTATTACGATGCGATACGGGAGTATGTGAGGGATCGCTTGACGAATTGATGGCGGACGGAAATTGCTGCGGGACGGCCTTTCATGACCTCTTAATTATATTGCATCCGAACGCCGTCTCTTCCATCTGCTGGATATGCCGCTGCGCGTGCATTAACAGAAAATAAATATACTGATATACGTCCAGCCGGCCCAGTGAATGAACTGACATGGCCGTTCTGCATAATACTCCCTCACCATTTTGCATCATCGAAAGGCTTTCCCTGAGCCGCGTTTCCTGTGTTGCCATCTCGGCTTGCATGCGGTCCGGCGTTTTCTTACCTGTGGGCATCATGTGCCGGGGACAATTCCATGGAAAGGAGTTGTTAACGCCGATCTCCTCAAGGCGGGGACTGGTGAGCCGGTAGCCCTCCAGCTCATATTTAATGCGCGACGGGTCCGGATTTTTCAGGGCCTTTTTCCGGGCCTTCTCGATAAGTATCAATAAATAATGATTCGCCAGGGTAACGTGCTCGAGGATTTCTTCAATGCTCCATTCATCCGGCCGTGAGCGGAATTTTCTTACAGAAACATCCTCCGCAAGCCACGCGTTGAGCGTCGTGAACGTCCGGTCAAGTTCGTCGCGTAGTCGCGAGATGATCCCGCTCGCTGTCATGCCGATAGGGTCGTTGTCCGCCGTGTCATGCGTCAGGTCCCGTGGCCGTGCGGGCGAACCGCTCGATCATTTCTTCTTTTTCACGGACTTTTTCGCTTGGGCCTTCTTCTGCGCCTTTTTCGCCGGCGCGGGTTTCTCCGCCAGCTTCACGCCTTTCTCCCCGGCGATCTGCGCCGGTGTTTTGCCATCGTTGTTCAGGATTGTCGTTTTCGCCCCGGATCGGATGAGAGCCTGTGCGGCCGCAGTGCGGCCTTTCTGCAGCGCTTTGTGGAGAGGCGTGTTGCCGAGATTGTTCCGCGCGTCAAGTTTGGCCCCCCGCTGAGCCAGGAATTGGATGATCGCGGTATGGCCTTCCTCGCTGGCCTTATGGAGGGGGGTTTCGCCGTGGAAGTCGTGTTGATGTATATTCGCCTTCCGCTGCACCAGGAGCTTCACCACGGCCAGGTTTCCCGATCCGGCGGCCTCCTTGAGGGCCGAATCGCCGTCCGCACCGATCGCGTTTGGATTCGCTCCCTGGCCGAGCGCCTTCCTGGCCGCATCAAGGTTTCCCTGGCTGCAGGCATTCAGGAGTTCCTTTTCGGGGTTTAATTCCATAATTGGAGCGTTTGGGGCGTTTAGTTTAACCGAATCAATACCGGCGAGGCAGTACTGCTTGGAGGCGTAACCTTCGCTCGCGACGAGGATTTCTCCCTTGGCGGACTTTAACCGGAAGCGGTATTCACCCTTTGCGTTTTTGTACATTTCGAAATATGCGGGCATAGAGACCTCCTGTGAATGTTATATGGGACCAGTGAATCCATACGGAGTATGATAACCGTGTTGCGGCATAATACATGACAGCAGCATGACTCCCTCTCCGGCGCCATCGGAGGCTATGGATTTCGCCAGCTTTTGATACGGGCAGATAATTACCCTGAATGTGCGACATCAGCGCATGAACACGATCCGCTCGGTACCAGATATCGTTCAGCATCGTAGCACCTGAAAGCGTTCTGTCAAGAATTAATACAACCCTATGGAGCAGGATGTTGAGAAACAGCCTGTGCAGCACTGGATGTGCCTCCATTTTAAGAGTTCTCTCATGAAACCGATCAATATGAGAGTCTTTGCGAAGTGAATTCACAAAATTTTACGGCATCGATCAATTGTTATTGAAATATACTACTGGATATGGCGTATGCTGTTCCGTATGGGGGACGGTTCGCTGTGGACAATTCCTGCGTTCCGTTCTTGTCAGACGGCATATCCTGTGGGAGGATACTTGATGAATGGGATTCTGATTATTATTTTCGCGGTTGTTCTTATCGTACTTCTGATTAACACCTACCTGTCATATAGAGCGTCCAGGGCAAGTAACGAAAACTTGCTGGTCCGGTTTAAATCGGCGCTGGAGTATTTTGAGAAAATCATTAAAGGGGCCGAAGAGGCAATCAAGGGCGAGGTGTCGCAGAACAGGCTTGAATCAGCGAGAGCCGCCAAGGAATCGCGGGAAGAGCTGATGACAATCTTCGGAAAATTCAGCGATTCCATCCTGCATCGTCTGAACGACGCTTTCTCCAGCAATAAAAACCAGCTCGATTCGTTTTCAAAACAGCTGATCAACCTGACAAACACGAACGAGCAGAAGATGGAAGGCATGCGGAGAACCATCGAGGAGCGCATCAGGCACCTTCAGGACGAGAACGCCAAAAAGCTGGATCAGATCAGGATAACCGTGGACGAGAAGCTTCAGTCCACTCTGGAAAAAAGGCTCGGGGATTCCTTCAAACTCGTCAGCGAACGGCTCGAGATGGTCCACAAGGGGCTCGGCGAAATGCAGACCCTTGCGGCGAGCGTGGGCGATCTGAAGAACGTTCTCACCAAAGTCAAACCCCGGGGGATCTGGGGCGAGATACAGCTGGGCATCCTCCTTGAGCAGGTGCTCTCACCGGAGCAGTATGAAGAGAATGTGGTTACCAAAAAGCGGAGCAGCAACAGGGTGGAATTCGCCATCAAGCTGCCGGGACGGACCGGGGACCGCGACGACATGGTCTGGCTCCCGATAGACGCAAAATTTCCCCAGGAGGACTACCAGCGGCTTGTCGACGCGCAGGAGAAGGCCAACTCCGTTCTGGCCGATGAGGCGGCGAAACAGCTCGAGGTGGTGATAAAAAAGGAGGCCAAAACCATACGGGAAAATTATATCGATCCGCCGGGAACGACCGATTTCGCCATAATGTACCTGCCCACCGAGGGGCTGTACGCCGAGATCATACGAAGGGCCGGCCTCTGCGACGTGCTGCAGCGGGAATACCGCGTCGTGGTCGCGGGCCCCACCACGCTGGCGGCGCTCCTGAACAGCCTCCAGATGGGGTTCCGGACGCTGGCCGTCGAACAGCGCTCCAGCGAGGTCTGGAAGCTCCTGAGCGCCGTCAAGACCGAATTCGGTAGATTCGGCGATCTTCTCGACAGGACGCACAAGAAGCTGCAGGAGGCGAGCAACACCATTGAAAGCGCCTCGAAAAAGTCCCGCACCATCGAGAAAAAACTGAAGAAGGTCGAGGAGCTTCCCGCG
>Ga0154692_109_pt4 | contig 11171 bp, 10 predicted proteins | sample Rifle2008BG13ft_FD_116121 | JGI IMG/M metagenome (GOLD analysis project Ga0154692, IMG submission 116121) | Spirochaetes bacterium RBG_13_51_14
AGGAAGGCCTTCGGACAGCCCATCAAGAACTTCCAGGCCGTCGGTTTCAAGGTCGCCGATTGCGCCATGCTCCTCGACGCCTCACGGTCGATGGTTTACAGCACATGTCTGGCGATCGATTCGGGGAAGACGCATCCCGGACGCATCAGGAGAATGGTTTCACAGTCAAAAAAATTCGTCACCGAGGCCGCCTGGGACATTGCAAATAACTGCATGCAGGTGGTCGGCGGAATCGGTTATACCAGCGTGTTTCCCCTGGAGCGGATCGTGCGGGACATCCGTCTGAGCATGATATGGGTCGGCACCAATGAAATCATGCAGTTCATCATCCAGAATGAATGGTACAAGGAGTATGAGAAGGTCCTCTCCCGGGAGACTGTCAGGAACGTCGAAGAGGACGCGGCCAGCGCCCATGAAACGGAAGAGAAGGTGTATGAGTAAAAAAATCTTGTATTAACCGCGGACGACCATTATTTTGATTGAAATTTTTTTTATAACAATTCACCATGTTTAATTAATATGGCTTAGTATGCGATATGGCCTGTGTCGGGCTGTAGGAGCGTGTATAACATGCCATATAATGGTTCTTTGAGCCATGCTGAACAGTTTCTCATCAACCTGACAGTGCCCGGTATACGCGGATACGTAATTCTGAACTTCTGTACAAAGGAAAAGATACATGCAGATTAAACTGTGGGGCGTCCGGGGCTCTCTGCCATCTCCGACGACGAATGAAGAGTACGCAAGGAAGCTATACAGCATCGCTGAACATGCCATCAAGTTTAAACTGAGCAACGTTGCCGACATTCCGGGATTCATCAATTCCTTACCTGACGACCTGAAACACGTTTACGGCGGTAATACAACCTGCGTGTCCGTAACTTCAAAAAGCGGAAAGCTGTACATCCTCGACTGCGGCTCCGGTGTCCGTCTCCTCGGTTATGAGCTGATGCAGGGGCCCTGCGGCCGTGGACAGGGCAGGCTTGATATATTCATGACCCATTTCCACTGGGATCATATCCAGGGACTTCCCTTCTTCACCCCCCTCTATGTAAAGGGAAACACGCTGACCTTTTATTCTCCTTTCAAGGATCAGGAAAAGTATTTGTCCGAGCAGATGCGGGCGCCCTATTTCCCTGCTTCGTTCGGGGGAACGGAATCGGCAAAGAAGTATATCATCCTCGATGCGAAAAAAAAGACACCGGTTCGTATCGAGGAGGATCTTGTAGTCGATTTTTTTCCCCTGAAACACCCCGGTGGGAGCTTCGCGTACCGATTCAGGCAGGGCGGGAAAACTTTCATTTTCGCGACCGACGCCGAGTTCACCGGTGAAGTCTTTGAAAAAGGACACGAGAAAACCCACGATTTTTTCCAAGACGCGGACCTGCTCATCATTGACGCCCAGTATACCCTGGACGAGTCATTCACGAAATTCGACTGGGGGCATACCAGTTACACCATGGCGGTCAACTGCGGATTGCGCTGGAGGGTCAGAAAGCTTGTCCTGACGCACCATGAGCCGTCGTATCCCGACTCCAAACTCCATGAAAACTATCATGCCGCAATCGAGCACGGTGATAACTGCAAAAACGACACGATGGAAATATATATCGCCACCGAGGGGATGACATTCGACATCTGACCATGCTTCGGATCGATCCCGCAGAGAAGCTCGTGGCCCAGCGGAATTTTTTAAACCAGATGCGACCGATGAACAAGCAACCAACGCGCTATATCCTGCTGTACTCCATCCTGTTAGTGATAATAGCGTCCGGCATCTCCCTGCACGCCCAGAGGACCAAATCGAGCCTGATGGCCGGGGAGCAGAGGAACGCAGAGAAGGGACTCCGCGATAACCGATATTTCTTCTATTTCATCAACACATCCATCACGAACCTGGGCACCGATGAAGAGAAAAAGATGTTCAAAGAAGCCATTCAGCGGGACATAATCGCCCAGAACCTCTATATGAAATTCATGTTCGGCGAATCATTTACGGAGATACGGAAGGCGCAGAAAATACTGATCGAACTCTGCCAGCAAACCCTGAGCAGGGACATCGTCACGGCGAAAAAACTGCTCAACGGTTTCGCTTCCGCCGTTGTCAAGTCAAACGACCATCTCGCCCGTCATTACCTCCATCTCGGATATCGCGACGCGGCCGACGCGCGGATCGATATGATCATGGCGGACAATTTCCAGGAACGGCTCTATTCCATGCGTCTATATCGGTATGCGAAGGCCATTAAAAAAGTGAAACACGGGAAGCGTTACGCCCTGTTCTCGCTGCTGGAAACCAAATTCTCCGCTGTCAAAAAAAAAGAATTCGGCCGGCTCAATTACGATGAACTCAAGCAGCTCATCAGCGAAGCCTCCCGAGATGACCAGAGAGAGTATCACCTCCTTGTTCATACCGATAATTACTACCGGTCAAAGGACGAGATCTCATTCTACGACAGGATCTGGGAAAAACCCGACCTGTTCGAGATAAAAGAATACGAAGAATACATGCAGATGAAATGAGGGGCTTATGAAGACACGAACCGCGTTTATCGCAGCACTGGCCCTCCTGTTTTCATGCAACAACGCGCCTATAAGCGGCAAGGATCTCTCAACCCTCGGCTTCTATTCGTCGCCGGAAACCATCATGGCCGCTCTGGAAGCCGGACCGAAGGGATATCATGAGCATTTCATGCTGGGACTCGCTTATAAAAAAGAAAAGAAGTATAAAGAATCGATCCTCCACTTCGCGAACAGCTGTTTCAAGACCCACCGGAACCTGAAGCTGCGGCTCTTTCCACAACCGGTGTACCATTTTCTCAAGGGATTCCATTTGAAATCGGACTATTACGACGATGCTGCATACGAGATAGCCGGTCTCTTCTCGCTCTATAACGAGCATTCATACGCGGCGAAATTCATCGGCCTCATCTCAAGCCGTCACAGCGCCCTGTATCGCGATGGCCAGTTTCTTAAGTCTAAATCGCTGGCGGCGATCGGGAATGACGCTGATGCTCTCTCTGTGCTTGAAAAGATCCGCGCCGATTTCAAAGATCAGGACTCGCAGATGATGGCTTACCTCCGGATCGGCTCTCTCCTGGAAAAGAAATCCGATTACAGCGGCGCTCTTGATAATTTTTTTAAGGTGCTTGCCGCGGACGCACGGGGCTGGCAGGCTACGACCGCATCACGGCACGTGGCGCAGATCATGGAAAAAAATCCGCGAAAACTTAATTTTGAAGAAAACCTGCTTTTCGCCAAGGCCCTGTATTACGCGGAGCAGTATAATAAATGCATATCCGTTTTGCATACACTGAAACCCGAAAAGCCCGTCAATCACGAGATTGACAGGCTCCTGGTCATGGCCCTGACCCACGACGCCCCCGACGGCGCCGTGGAGTTGCTCATCAGCCAATATTCCGGCGATGCCGTTCTGCATGCCGATCTGCTCAAAGCCCACGCTGACGAGCTCTGGGCAATGAACAGAAAAAACATGGCCCTGCCCGTTTACCAGCAGATCATTAAAACAGGCTCCGAGCCCCAGGCGCATGTTTCACTTAAGCGGGTCGCCCTGTTCATGGAAGAGAGAAAACTTCCCGGATACGAACAGTACCTTCTGGATTACAAAAGCAAATACACCGACGATTACGCCGGTCATTTTCTCTGGCTGCTGGCGCGGAATACGATACGGGTACATAATACGGATCGCGCGCTGCAGTACCTGGAGGAATCGGTATCCACATATCCCGCGGGAAGCCATTCCGACGAGTGCCGGTTCTGGCTCCATAAGATTTATTCGAAAGGTGGAAACCGGCAGGCTGCCGAGAAGACCGCCCGGGACATGATCATCATCAACCCCGATTCACCCTACACCTGGCTGCTCATCAAGCAGCTTTCCGAGCGATATTCCATGCCGGACCTTGCAAATGAATACCGGAAAGCGGCGGATGAAAAAAACAATGACGCAGCGGTTTTTTATCACGCCCTGCTTTTCATAAAAGAAAAATCTATCCGGAAAAGGACCGCCCGGCTTGCCGATCTGTACCTTCCCGATGTGGGGCGCTACCGGGACCTGGAAAACAGGATCAGGAGAATGAAAACATCGTCGCGGTACGGCGGCGTTCTGAAAAACGTTGAAAAATATTTTATCGTCGGTCACACCGCCGGAATCAACCGGGAGATGAAACTGGTTCCGAAAACGGAAGAGTCCCTGAAGGATAAGTACATAGCCCTGACTCACTACAGTAAAAAATACAATTACGCTTTTCTCGAGGTCTTTTCCTGTCTCAAACTCCTGAAGCTCAGCGGATTGAAAGAAAACATCATCCTCATGCCGGAGGAATTCACAACCATCCTGTTCCCGAAGCCTTTCGGGGACTGCGTCACGCGTTACGGAGCGGACTATTCGCTGGATGAGAATATTCTCTACGCGTTGATGAAAGCCGAGTCCCTGTTCAAGCACAATGCCATATCCTCCGCCGGAGCCACAGGGCTTATGCAGCTCATGCCGGGAACGGCGAAAGGTATCGCACGCGCAGTGCGGTTGAATCAGTACGATCTGACCGATCCCTGCACATCAATACGACTCGGGGCGCACTATATCGCCGGCCTTATCAGGGAATTCAAGGGGAACTTCCAATACATGGTCGCCGCGTACAACGCCGGCGCGGGCAATGTGACCAAGTGGAAAGAGAGGCTCCCGAACGACGACATGGACTATTTCACGGAATTTACGCCATTTATTGAAACGCGCTACTATATTCTGCGCACCGGAAAGTTTTTCACGCAGTATGATCTAATCCACCATGAGACCCATGACCCTCAGTGACGGCCGAAGACTGCCGGTGGATAAGATATTCAGTATGCCAGTCGGATGCCGGGATACACTCATGAGAAGGTTATTCCCAATACCGATCCTCTTCCTGGCCCTGTACGTTGCCGGATGCAATTTGTTTCAGAAGGCCGAGATCGTCCGGATACAGAACCAGAGGAGCTCCGCAAACAAATACGCGGCCGGCGATTGGATGGAACGACGCGATGCGGTGCGTGAAATCGTCAATTACCTGGGAAAGGAAAAAAACGACCTGATCATCGGCACGCTGATGGTGGCCGCGCATGACCTCCACACCGCGGGGCGCATCGAAGCGGTGAAGGGCCTCACCAAGATTAGCCCGGAACGATCTATCCCGGTCATAAAAAAGATGGCGTCCGAAGATAGAGAGGGCAACGTTCGGTGGTACGCGTTAAAGTCCTTGCAGACATTCAACGACCCCTCCACCGCCGGTATTTATGTGAAGGGACTCGAGAGCGAGGACTGGTTGATACGGGAGGAATCCATCAGGGGGATTCTCGCGCTGGATGAGAAGACCATCAGGGCCGGGCTGATTCCGTCAATCATAAAAGCCCTCAATGACCCGAGCAGCAGCGTTGTTATCACTGCGCTCAAGAGCATTACGATTAAAGACGCCAGGCTGTATCAGGTTATCGCCGATAAATTTAACTCATACGCCGATCACCAATTTTCTCTTCTGGAGGCCTCCCTGCACGCGCTGGAGGGATACCGGTTGGATGCAAAAACAAGAGAGAAGGTTATCAACCTTCTCGTCCATAACAGCAATGTTATACGGGTTCTCGCCCTGCGGGTGTTAAAGCAGGAGAAAAAATCAAAAGTGCCGGAAAAATAAAGCCTGAACCGTACGCGCTATTTTTCCTTTTCCTTTGACTGGTACACCTGGTTGTTATTATCGGTTATGTCTTTGGCGTATTTGTCCAGGTACTTGGATTCAAGCTCCTTTCTTTTCTGATTTTCCAGATCGCGCCGGGTCTCTTCTTTCCTTGACCGTGGAAGCTGTTTCTTGGCGATCATCGCCTTGACTTCCTCTTCGGCCAACGCCTTGCTCTGCGAATCAGCCACCACTTTCATCATCGTGAACATGTTCTGTTTCGCGCCGCGATAGTAATAAATGGCGGTAATGAGCGAAATTGCGTCGACTGATTTGGCGTCCTTGAAACGGTCATAGTAATCATTGGCTTTCAGCACTCCCGCCTGCGCCTGGCCGAGCTGTTTGTCGGACACCAGCTGGTTCTGTCCGGTTTTCAACTGCAGCTTCAACTTGGCCCTGATGCTCATATTTATGCTATCTTTAAGAAGCGCGTTCGTTTCCTGATGGTACTTCTGGGCAAGTTGCTTCGCGGTGGCCGTAATCGCCGCCTGGTTTTCCTTAAATGCCTTGGCGGATTCCATCATTTTATTCTGGAAATAAAGGGCGCTCGCCTCGGCATACTGGTCGATCAGTTTGTCAAGTTCAGCATCGCCGCCTCCGTAATTCATAATCGCAGCGTTAAGCAGCTTAATGGAACGGAAATTCTCGTAGCTGAGCAGTCTGGCGATCGACTGCGGGTTTGACCCCAGGGGCGCGGGTCCGTAGGCGGGATGATAATCGAATTTATAGGACTGCGCGTGCGCTGACGTAATGATCGTCGATATGATAAAAGACATAATCAAAAGTTTTCCCTGTCTCATTGTGAAAATCTCCCTTGCTTGAATTGTGTGCGCTCCAGATTAGCGAGTAAGGAAAGCTTACATACATGAATAATTAAGTCAAGAAAAATTGTATGCGGGCGGCATTATTTAAGCGGGGTCATAAGCGCCGGATCCAGGAATAGTACAGCTCATCTTTTCTTTCTGTGATCGATATGAATGGCTTTGACTTTCCTCTTTTTTATTTTAACCGCTCCCTCGGGATTGTATTTTTCCTGCACCTCTTCAATCGCGTGTTTAATAAGCATATTGACGACCTTTTCGGTCTTGTTCAGGACATCGATGAGGATCAGGTTTTCTTCATCGGTGAAGTCCTGGAGGAGGTAGTCATCCATGGAAACGCTGCCCGGCGGCGTTCCAATGCCGACCCTGATCTTCGCGAACCGTTCGGATTTGAGCGCCCTGGTCATCGACTCAATCCCCATATGCTTGAGGTTTGAAAACAGGTAGTCGACCCTCAAGTCGCCGAGTTTGAGGGAGGAATCCTCGACAATGCAGATAATATCGCGCACGTTTATCCTTAAAAACGAAGCGATGTAGAGGACCGACTCACCGATAAGGTTGACAAATGTCTGCGGTTTCAGGAGAACGACATCGGTTCCCAGTATTTTTCCCCTGCCAATGATGGATTTCTTCTTCTTGATACGGACATCAATGTTCTCATTGTTTCCGATTATGTCTATGACCTTAAAACCGATGTTCTGCCGGTTGTTGGCAAATTTCTCGCCAGGATTTCCGAAGCCTACGATTAACTTCAATAATACCGCTCCCTGTACTTACTATGATCTCGGCTGAAAAGCCGGCATACGAATTGAACACGCACGGGATTATTTTTTTTCTTTTTTTTCCTTTTTTTCTTTTTCTTCATCTTCCTCGCCTTCAGCAGCCTTTGCGGGCTCTTCACCTTCACCTTCAACTTCACCTTCAACCGGAGCAACTTCCTCGACTTTCTCTTCAATGACCACGACCTTGGGAACATGAACCGAAGCTATTGAAGCTTCCAGATTGCTCATTATCTTAACGCCTTCATCCAGGGCGACATCCTTTACATGTATTGAGTCGCCAACTGCCAGATTGGTTACGTCAATCTGGATCTTCTCGGGCAGGTCCTTGGGAAGACATTCGACCTCTATCTCCCGCAAATCAACCTCGAGAATCCCGCCCAGTTTCGTGCCCTTGGCAATACCGACAAACTCAATCGGCACGTTGGTGTGAATTTTTTCTCCTGTGGTAACCTTGAACAGGTCAAGGTGAAGTATTTCCCCGGTTACGGGATCCATCTGATAATCTTTGACATACGCCATCTTTTCATCTGCGTCTTTGTCCGTGCCGGTGTGTATATCGAATATAACGCTCTCGGAGATCTTTCCCCTGAAAAGCTTGAAGAAATCCTTCCGCGGAATCTTCACCGCTTCAGATTCGCCGTGAGAATATATGACTCCCGGTATGAACCCGCCTCTCCTCAGCCTGCGGCTTGCATTTTTCCCTACATCGGTTCTCGGTTCAACGGTTAAACTCTTAGCTTCCATTTTTTTCCTCTTTAATATTTTCTCTCTCAGTCTCCTGAAAAACTCCATTTGCTATACGAACAGGGAACTGACCGATTCCCCGTTATGAATTCTTCTGATCGCCTCGCCGAAGAGGGGCGCGATCGAAAGAATCTTCATTCCCTTCATCGCGCGGGATCCCCGGTATGGAATCGTGTTGGTGAAGATAATCTCCTTGAAACCGCCCGATTCCATATTGTCAACAGCGTCGCCGGAAAGCACGGGGTGCGTGAACAGGCAGTATACGTCCTTCGCGCCCTGTTTCCGCAGCGCCCCGGCAGCCTTCGATATCGATCCGCCGGTGTCCACCATGTCGTCCACCAGGATGCAGTCCTTGCCGTTGACGTCGCCGATGACATGCTGGACCTCCGCGACATTCGGCTCGGGACGCCGCTTGTCGATGATCGCCAGGCCCGCGTTTATGTTCTTCGCGTAGAAGCGCGCCCGCTCCGCTCCCCCCGAATCGGGCGAGACCATGACCACATCCTTCAAGTGGAGATTCCTTATGTATTCGATCGCGACAGGAGCGGAATACAGGTTATCCACCGGTATGTCGAAAAAGCCCTGGATCTGCTCTGCGTGCAGCTCCATGGTGAGGACCCGGTCGGCGCCGGTCACCTGGATGATATTGGCCATCACCTTCGATGAAATCGGAACCCGGGGCTCCACCTTCCGGTCCTGCCGCGCGTAGCCGAAATAGGGGATAACGGCCGTGATCCTTCCGGCCGAGGCCCGCAATGCAGAGTCAATCATGAGCAGCAGCTCGATGACGTGATCGTTGGTCGGGTTGCAGGTGGACTGGACGATGAACACATCGTGTCCCCTGACATTCTCTTTTATCTTCACCGATATCTCGCCGTCATTGAAGCGGTTGAGCTCGACCTTGGAGAGCTCGATATTGAGATATCTCGCGATCTCCTCCGATAAACCGGGGTTCGAAGTTCCCGAGAATAATTTCAACAAACTGTCGCCCATACGCTATCCTGTCGCCATCGTTCGAGAATATTCTTCCAGACGTTGCAGCTCCTCCCGCGTGTTCACGCCGCTTCCCTCAGTCGGATCCGACAGGGGTACGGTTTTAACCCCGAACCCGGCGGTCATGATATGCTGCAAGGCGTCAGGAAGATAATATTCGCCCTGCGCGTTGTCAGTATTGATGTGCCGCAGTCCCTCAAAGAGGAGCCGCTTGTCGAAAACATACGTTCCGGTGTTGACTTCCCGTATTTTTTTTTCTTCAGGGGTTGCGTCTTTTTCTTCAACGATCCGGACGAAATTCCCGGAAGCGTTTATCAGTATCCTGCCGTACCCGGTGGGGTTATCGAGCATCATGGTAAGCACCGCGGCCTTGACAGAGCCCTTGCCCGTTTCCGCGGCAAGCGACCGGAAGGTCTCCGGCCTGATGAGCGGAACGTCGCCGCAGGCGACAATCAGGCTGCCCGTGAAGCCCGCCAGAGCTTCCTCGGCCTGCATTACCGCATGTCCCGTGCCCAGCTGTTCGTATTGCCACACGGGCTTCGCGCGCCCTCCGATCGCCTCAATAACCATCTCGCCCCGATACCCCACGATCACATATATATCGGAAACGCCGGCCTTCCGGAGATTGTCGAGCACATGTACAATTAACGGCTTGCCCTGGAATATATGAAGCACCTTGGGAAGATCGGAATTCATCCGGACTCCCTTCCCGCCAGCCAGCACAATTGAGGCAATGGTATTGATGCTTGGACTCCCTTTCATTAATCTGAGGTGCCAGGATTCGAACCTGGGGTCACGGGACCAAAACCCGTTGCCGTACCACTTGGCCACACCTCAATACAGTATGTATACATGAGTAATTCTTCATGCCGCTCACCGCATGGATAATTATTCAATTATACATACCATGATCCTCTACACGAACCGCGTTAGAATGACCTCGTCGTATTTTTCCTTGAGTTTTGTTTGGGCCTTGACCGCTTTGTCTTTTGTCGAGAAAAGCCCGATCACGCTAGAGCCTGACCCGGTCATGATCGCATAATCGGCATGGTGGCGGTAGAGCATCTCCTTCAACTGCCCTATCGCCGGGTGCTGCAGGAACACCGGCGCCTCGAAATCATTCACCGCCGCTGTTTTCAGGACTTCGATTGAGCCAGACGCCAGGGCTTGAGCGAACAGACGCGTCGATTTTCCGATTCCAGCCTCCTGATCTCTGTCGATATCACCGCTTCTCCTCAAGGCCTGATACGCCTTGTCGGTATCAATATGAATGCCATCATTCACTACTAAAACCCAGTACGGCAATTTCCCCGGGACCGGCAAGACAATCTCCCCTTTCCCCCGGCAGATCGCGAAACCGCCCCGCAGGCAGTAGGGGACATCGGCCCCGATCTTCGAGCCGATTTCCGCGAGCTCAAATTCATTGAACTTTTTAAACATGCCGTTAAAAAGCTTCAACGCAGCTGCGGCGTCGCTGCTTCCTCCGCCGAGTCCCGCTCCGGACGGTATGTTCTTTTTGATCGAAAAAGCGGCTGTTCCATTCATTCCAATCCGTTCCAGATAAAGGGTCGACGCCTTTGCAATGAGGTTTTCATGCGCCGGTATGGAATCTGTGACGTGGCCGTAAGACCCACCCTTATTCGTAACGGCGACGGCTATGTCGATCCCGCCCGCCGATCCGCGCACGCTGATATCTTCCAGTTTTAAAAGATCATGAAGCGCAACACTGGCCATGAGGGAGAAAATATTGTGATAGCCGTCATCCCTGCGATTCAGCACCTCGAGATGGAGGTTTATTTTCGCGTATGCTTTTATCGATTCGGCCAATACTGCCCTGTACTCGTCCTTTTAGAGAGGCAAAATTATTATGTTGCACTTTTTTTGTCAAGAATTAATTAACAAATGAATATCTAATTGACATTTTATACCAAAGGAAAATTTTTGGATATTTTATATGATCATGACACTTTTAACCGATAAACGTCTTATAATTTTCGATTGCGACGGCGTCCTGATAGACTCACGAGAAGCCAATATCAAATTTTTCAACCACTGCCTCAAGCAGGGGGGATATCCGCCGCTCCGGAATGAATCAGCTGAGAAAGTAG
>Ga0154692_105_pt3 | contig 11107 bp, 8 predicted proteins | sample Rifle2008BG13ft_FD_116121 | JGI IMG/M metagenome (GOLD analysis project Ga0154692, IMG submission 116121) | Spirochaetes bacterium RBG_13_51_14
GCATGCAGGAGATAATTCCAAGCCTCATCAAAAGGGGCGCGGATCCCGACATACAGAACGTTGACGGCAGAACGGCTCTTCAGTACGCGGTCTATTACCGGTATCTCGATCTGGTTCCCGTGCTGGTGGCCGGCGGCGCGGATATCAACAGGAAGGATATCGATGGCATGACACCCCTCATGATCGCCGCCTATTACGGCTATTACGACACGGCAGCCTACCTGACCGAGCGCGGCGCAGACGTTACGGTAAAGAACAACGACGGGAAGACCGCATCCATGCTCGCCAGGGAAAGCGGGTTCGACCGGATCGCCGAGATGATCGAACAAAAAATACGGACGAAGCGGTAGGATGAAAAGAACAGCCGGAATCATCTGCCTCTGCGCAATATCATGTTTTGCGTGCGGCTATTTATCCATCAGCCGCCGCGATGATGCGCGCGCGATGCAATTGGACCAATCTAAAAGAAAAGCGGTCTACAATGCTTCCGTCATCATGGGGAGGGTCTCTTCAACCGGCGGCGCCCCGCACGCCACCATGGTTCTGGCCTATCCCCTGTCCTTTTCGGAAAATACCCTGATTGATTACGTCATCCTCGACCGTCCCGGGCCCTTCATGCTGTACGTGCCAGAGGGGAGATACCATGTGTATTCCTTTACGGATGTTAACGGCGACAGGGTCTTCAACGAAGGGGAGGTTTCCGGTTCATACTCAGCAGGGGCAGGCGGCAGGCCTGCCGATATCGCGGTGGGCGAGGGTTCCGTAACAGACGATATCCTGATAACCGCGATACCGTCCCGACGGGGGACCGTGACATTTCCCCGTAAAGTGCGGATCAGGGACGACGCCATGATCCCGCATCAACCGGGGAACGGCGATATCGCGCGAATCTACGATGAGAAGTTCTGTCCCGCCAATGCGGACATTGGGTGGTGGTCTCCGACGCTCTTCATGAAGGTCTTCGGCGCGCGTATATACATCACGCGGGCGTTTGATTCCGGGAAAATCCCGGTGCTCTTCATCCACGGCGCGCAGGGAAGCCCGCAGAACTGGGCCTATTTCCTTTTCAGGCTGGATAAAACAGGGTTTCAGCCGTGGTTTTACTATTATCCGTCCGGCATACGCCTCTCCCTGGCATCGCGGCTGCTCTATGAGGCGCTGCTGGACCTCAAGAAGAAATATGGCTTCAAAACCATCTGCATCGTGGCGCACAGCATGGGGGGACTGATAACCCGGGACCTGCTGACCAGCTACGATCTGCGGAAGCAGGATATCACGGTGAAGCTCTACATTACCCTTGCTTCGCCCTGGACCGGCTTCGAGTCGGCCGATCGGGCGCTCCAGCTGCCGTCCAAGAAGCTTCCAATCTGGTATGATGTGGCGTCAACCAGCGCCTTCATCAATCAGACCCTGCAGGCGCGCCTTCCTTCATCGGTCAGCTATTATCTCTTTTACGGCCGCGGCGATTCCGTTGCCCAGGGGAAGGCTCTGGACGAGCGCGCCTACAGCGGCGCGAAGGGGAAGATCGGATTCGACGTCGATCACAATACGATATTGTCCGACCGGAAGGTCTTCTCGCAGTTCAGGGCGATACTGACGCGCGAACTGGGCCGGTAGGCCGGGCTAATTCCCGACCGTGCAGAAGTTCTTATACCTGACCCTGGCGATATCGTAAATTTTTTTTACCAGATCGCCCGGATTATGCCGGTACGCCTGCATCCGCTCGGTGACCATTGTTTTAACCTGGTTGATGTTGATTGATGAGCCGGCGAACACGACCTCGATTTCTCGTTCAACGGATTTATAGCTGGTACCCGAATGCTCGATGCGCTGGCCTATGATGTTGTTCTGTAAATTCCTGTGCTGTATTTCGATGTCGATCAGCTCGGGCGCCTTTTCCTTAACGGCGGAATAAACCACGAGCGAGGGCATGTATTCATCGAAGGATTCCGACTTGAGAAAGTAATCCAGCTTGCCGTTGTAGTTGAAGAGTACCAGGAGCGACACCAGGGACGAGCCGTACAGCGTTATTCTTGACTCCGGGATTATATTATCGAAAGGATTGAAGGCGATCGAGTTCACCGTGGAAAATGTCTTCACGCCGGCTTCCCCCCTGCCGATGTAGACGACATCGTTCTCCTTCAGGTCATGTCCATGCATATGCTTCTCGATGACCAGGCTTTTGCGATCGCCCGAGATGAACCGTATGATGTCTCCGGCGTACACCTCCTTATTGACGGTACCGTTCTTCTTCTTGTATTCAGTGGAAAGCAGGTTGTTTTCGTCCAGTCCCACCCGCTTGACGAATTCGATGGCGATTTCAAAGGGCATTGCGGTGAGGACAAGGGGCTCATAGGGTTTTATAAACTTGATGAAAATCTCAGCGCCCGGGAAAAGGCGCGATTTCTCGCCGATGGCCGATATGCAGGAAGTTGGAACGTCTTTCAGGAGAAAATCAGGGAAATACACGGCCAGTTTAAAGAAAGAGAAGGGGACGTCTCCCTCCAGAGATATCCGCCGGTTGTTGCTATCGAGGATGTTTTCAATTTTGATGCCTTCGGTATCGAAAAAAATATTGTCGATGAGGGTGCTGTAGTCGCCGATCTCAAGGAAGTCCCCCAGGCCGAGGAACACCTTCTTCGGCTCATTTAACAGGAAGGAGATCTCCTTGAGGAAATCTTTTTTTTCAAGGCTGATCTGCTCAAAGCCCTTGGCTTTGCCCTGGTTTATTATCAGCTTGTATTTTTCGTCGTTCATATACAGTGTTGATACCATGAAAAGCTCATGTCTCTTTCATGATTCTCCTTGTGGCATAATATAGCGCATTATCAGGCTTTTTTCAAATTGTTATTTGAGAGGCAGTCAAAAATTATTTTTCAGGTTCTCTTGTCAAATATCTGAAATCCTATGGCCGGACCCGTATCCCGGCTTCAGTCCATACCCGTTCATCCACGACCTTCATTATGCAAATGTTCAGCTTACGTATCAAAAAGTCAATTCGAATACTAATTGTGCGCTGCCCCCGCCGCCTGCGGCGGGGGCAGCGCACATGACCGGACAAATCGGCATAGTTTTAATAAAATTTAATACAGCGGTACGATATTCTCGTTCGCCCGCCTCGTAAAAATCCCGAAACCTATTTATCATTAAAAGAATCGGGATTTACTCGGCGGGATCGGCGACATCCTATCGCCTGCTCACTGAGAATATCGTACCGTTTCGTCCAATAAAAATACAACATACTTATCCCATACAGGGTGCAAATTTCTTTCTAACCCGATACAAATCAAGGTGAAACAGCTTCTCCGGCAGCCTTTGCTTTTCCAACAAATGTCGAAAGCGTAATACTGCCGTCTCCTCCGGTACCGTGGTTTAATTAACAATCACGCGGTCGCGGCACTAGATCTGTCAACGCAATTCACCGTAAGGATTGCTAATTTTAACTTGACATAATGCCTGTCGGTGTACTATTGAGATGAAATCCGCCTCCAAAATAAAATATATATTAGACGATTCATACCAGATCTGGTCAGTTTTTAGGAAGCGACATGAAGAAAAGGCTTTATCTCTTTTCCGGGGTTCTGACATTATTTTGCCTTGTGTTTTTTATCGGTCATACGGGGATATCCAGGGCGACAACCCGGTTCACGTTCAATGAATCCGACGTAACGCATAACCACATCGCACTTGACAGTGAAACCGAAGCACGGGTCGAGCGGTACGCCAGGCAATTCGCGTCCTGGATGGACGGTAATGTTCCCGGCGGCATGGTGCCATCGGCCGCGATCGGCGTTGTACTCGGTGACCGGCTCGTTTTTCATCACGGGATCCGCGCAGACAGCACCACGCAATTCGGCATCGCCTCGCTGTCAAAGACCTTTACCGCCGTGCTTGCCCTTCGTCTCCAGGAGATGAAGGCGCTGTCGCTGGACGATCCGGTGTCAGAGTACCTTCCTCAGGTGGTGATCGAGCGGAGAGACCTGCATTCGAACCCGGTTACGATCCATCACCTGCTGTCCCATACCTCGGGCATACCGTCATGCGGCAGCAGGCACAGAATATATAACATCGACGGCCGGAGACTCTCGGTGCCGGAGCAGGTGCATCCGGCCGGCTACTGCTATTCCTATTCCAATGAGGGTTACGAACTGTTAATGCACGTCATCGAGGCCGCCACCGGTAAATCGTACGCTCAAAATATACAGGAGCAGATCCTCGAACCGCTCGGTATGGCGTCGAGCACGGCCGAGTTTGCCAACGGGACGGGCGGCATCGTGTCCACCATCCGGGACCTGACCGCATACGCTGCCATGCTCATCAACCGGGGAAGTTACCGCGGAAGGGTCATCCTGAGCGAAAAATCCTTTGAAGAGATGATGGCCCAGCCGGTGGAACTGCCCCGGACAAGCGTGGATTACTACTATTCGCTCAGCTGGGAGGTCATGACCGTCGGAGGGGGCATCGACAGTTTTTACAAGGCGGGGCGATGGTTCAGCCAGGCCTCCGGCCTGCAGGTATTTCCGAAGAAAAAAATCGCATTCATCTATCTCTGCAATCCCCCGGAGCACCTGGGAGACTCGTTCATGTCGTGGCGCCAGGGACTCACCGGCATGCTTCGCTCGCTGGTTAGAAATATCTCAGGCGACGAGTCTCTCTGCACCGTGTGGCCTTCGCTGACGCCCGGCGAGCTGCGGTGGTACGAGGGATGGTACCGTCATATCATCACGGGGGAAACGGTACGGATATCCCTCAGGGGCGGAACCCTGTTCAGCAACGGCTTCGGCAGCTTTATGCCGCTCAGAACCTTCTCATCGAACCGGTTCCTCATTGATGAGGGGAGAATGTTGCATAACTTCGTGTGGAAGGACGGCAGGGTCGTCGGTCTGGCGCTGCGGCGTGGCTACTATGAGCTGGTGCGTAATTAATTTCTTAAAAAGATTATTATGCGTGCCCGCTGAATTTCATTTGACAAATTGCGCACAACGGCATTTCGTAACATCATTAAGTCGCACGAAGGCGATGTCGGTCCATCCTCGTCGCATTGCAGAGTACTGTTATCCATAATAACCGCATGCCATATCAGAACAGAGTCATGAAGGAATACACCATCAGCCCGCGCCGGTCCCGGATGGTCCTCTCAGTTGTTCTGGCAAGCTTCCTGACGTTCCAGATGACGGATTGTTTTATTGAAGAGAAACCGAAAGAGAAGAATATCGAACAAAAACCGCCAACCCCGGATGCGGAGGCTGAGCGAAAAACCCGGGATAAGCGGATAGAAACCGAGCGTGAGGCGCTGTCCGCATGGATGCGCGCGAACACCTGGTATCCCATCGTGCCGGCCGCGGCGGCGGTCGTGGTGGAAAATGACGCGGTTGTATTCAGAGAAACGGTGCGGTGCGAGCCCACGAAGCCCTTCATGGTTGCGTCCCTGACAAAGACCTTCACGATGCTTTCAATACTGCAGCTCGTCGACCGGGGGATAATCTCGCTCGATGATCCTATCAGCAAATACCTGCATGTTGATTTTGAAAACAGCGAGCTCGCATCGAAGCCGATATCCATCTGGCATCTTCTCACCCATACCTCCGGTCTGGTGGAAGACCCGAACCCGAAGCTCGCAGAAAACAATTATCCCTTCATCGTGCCCGAGCAGAAGTATCCCACCGGATTCCGGTTCAACTACTGCAATCAGGGCTACAACCTCCTCGGATTCATCGTATTTGAAGCATCCGGGCTATCCCTGGGAGATTACGTGACCCGCAACATACTCGTTCCCCTGGAAATGCGAGACTCCATGGCGCCCGTCACCACGCGGGGTGCGGCGGGAGTTGAGTGCTCGTTAAATGATCTCACCAAATACATTTTCATGTTCATGCAGGGGGGGGAATTCAAAGGGAGGAGGATAGTTTCCCGGCGGATGTTCCGCAAAATCCTGGAGGAATCCGTCGAAGGACCCTCATCGAAATATAAAGAATACCGTGGAATCTGTTTTCGCATCTGGTCCGTCAATGGGAGGATATATTCCATGCATCACGCCGCCCATATGCCCGGCGCGGGGGGGTTCATGCAGCTTTTTCCGCGGCATCGGTGCGGGTACGTGTTCATCAGCAATCCGCCCGTGTACGACCGCGAGGAATTCTACGGCTATTATTACGGATTGAAGAGCAGGCTGATGCAGTTCTGCAAAGTGCTGATGAATGATACCTTTGATCCCGTGAGCTTTCAGCCCGACCGGCCGACCGTCAAGCAGCTCCGGCGCTTCGTCGGGAGATACCGCAATGAGAATAACGACACGTACGTCGATATCGAGCTGCACCCGTCAGGATACCTGGTGGCGGTGAAGTCGTACACGGGTCAGCGCTGCATGATAACGCCCACTTCGCTACATACCTTTGTCTATATCTACCCGGGGCAGAGCGAGAAGGGCGAGATTTATGATTTCGTCATGAAGCGGGGCATGGTGATCGGCCTCGGCGTCAAGGAAGGGTATTTCGTGCGGTAACGCCTGCGTCAGTACCCCCGTATCTGGGCTTCCTGAATTCTACGGTAGAGCTCCTCGTCGCTCGTGGCGAACACGATGGTGTTCCCCTTCCACTTTTCATAATCGCGGATGTATTCCGTGGACATCCCCACCGCCTCCATGTTCGGCAGGTAGCGGATTTTTCCATCCGGCTCCCGCACTTCTTTTTCGCCGGAGCGAACGCAGAAAAGTATGCCGTTGCCGACGACGCGGGGAAGGAGTTCATCGAATGGGATGTCCATCAGGTACATGTCCCGGACAAAGCGGAAAAACCGCCGCGAGAAAAACTTTACCGTGACCACTCCCGGCTTCATGAAATACATTGTTCTTTTGCCCGGCTCCCAGGTGTAATTACGGTAGTTGAAATCCCGGTAGGCGAGGAGGCTCCCGCTGTTGATGTATATTTTTCCCACCATGACGATAAAGGTTGACATGATGTAGCTCTCGTAATATTTTTCAAACAGTTGGAGATGGATCTTCTCCCGCGCCGATTCTTCAGGCGTCGCCGGATCAGGCCACGGTTTGCACCGGACATCGAGCATCTCGTCAACGGTAAGGCTTTTCGGATTCAGGGGCTTCCGATAACCGTATCCGATGGCGGGAATCCCCGAGATGCCGTTTATTAGGGGGGTTGCCCGGTACCAGTACTTCAATCCCGCCTCCGCGGTGGTGTCAACAAAGCTGGTTGAAACGGTTTCGCCGATTTTCAGGTACGGCCCATTTTCAAAGCAGGACCGGAATATAAGGAAGGTATTGTTGGCCGTGCTGCACTGCCATGACAGGGATACTTTCTCAGATGAATCTCCACGGGAAATTTCCACACCGGTGACGACGGGCAGCTTCCCATCGAGGTAGAGAGAAACCTTTTTGACGACAGCGTCGCCCAATTTTGTAACGGTTCCGGGGGATACCGGTTCGCTGAACGCGCAGATAATTTTTTTTTCAGATGACGAGAAAATTTTTGCCTCTATGAATATGTTTTTATTCTGAGTGTATACCCTGCCCATCAGGAGGTGGTTGCACTGCAGCCGGCTGCAAATAGCGGTGTAGTGCGCGCAATTCCGGGGGGAAACGGTGCTGTTCATTTCGTAATCATACGTGAAACCTCCCGAGTCCAACCGCGGTGTTTTGAAGAGCTTGTCCTTTCGCGCCGCATTCAGCATGGCGGATTGTAGTGCGGCGAGAGCGTCGCCGCTGAAAGAGTCCGACTTGAAGCGCAGTATTCCGACCACCGCATCGGGTATGGCCGGGGCCGGGTAAGCCGTCAGGAATACCGGGATCATGACGAGAATGCAGAACCCCAATCTTTCAGAGAAAGCGGTTGAAGATCGCCTGAACCTCATTTTGCATTACCAGCTTGTATTTGTTCATTTTGAAAATTTCTATCCGGAAATATCCGAATCGAACGGTCTTTACCAGATTTTTCGTGAAGAAATGATCTTTGTACATTTCCGCTATTGCCTTTTCGAATATTACGTTCCTGCATACGGCCAGATAGAGCGGCAGATCATTTCGGTATTCCGTACTCCTTTTTCCGTTTGTGACTTCGGTTACCGGTACACCGATCCGGTTAATGATCTTTTTAATGAGATTATGGTTGTACGGGATCAGTGACTGGACGATCAGTGCCTTCAATCCGTTTTCGACGACGAGGCCGGCTGACCAGCTGCCGGCGATGATTGCATTCCTCGGCAGTTCGCGACCCAGCTCTTTCGACGCGGTATAGAGGTTATGCTCGTGGAACAGGAACCATTTCCCGTACTGGAACAGTTGCAATGCGAGTATAATCGTCAGCAGTATAACCGGAAAGTTCGCGCGTTTTAATAGTTCTAGCAAGCGTCTGCGGTTCAGGATTGTCGCCGCGATGCATCCAAGCCAGACGAGAAGTGCGAATAGTATGATGAAGGCCACGTTTCCGAAATCGCCCTTCAGGTAGGCGGGATAGATATTTTCCACCAGGTAATTTCTGAACGATACCGGAACCGCCTGCACCAGTAAGACGATGCCGGTATAGAGCACCGCGAAGGTGATGAACAGGCCGAACAATATATTATGCGGAAAGCGTTTCTTCTCGGTGAAGAATGACGCCATGTCTTCTCCGACGAATCCGGTGATGAATCTGGCCGTCAGTGCGATCAGCGGTATGATGAACAGGAGGTAATAGCGGGAGGGGCTGTAATACATGAGGGTCATGAACAGGAATCCGAACAGGAGCCAGCTGGAGAAAAACAGGTCAGCCGTGTTACGCCGGTTTTTTTCCAGATACTGATAAAAGGTATAGAGGGCAAATGAAAAACCGGCGAAGAAAGTGAACGGATGGAGAAAAACGAATTCCATATACAGTCCCTTCGCCAGCACCATGTACAGCGGATCGAAGGCGGTGAAAGGCAGGAAGGCGATGATGGGTTGCCCGAAAATCCGGTACGACATAAGGGAAAAAACAAGAATGTTTCGAAGCGCCATCAGGTGTGCGAATATCATATAGAACAGGAAGATGAAGCCGATAATCCCTATGAACAGCCGGTTCATGAACCGCTCTGATTTATGGGAGCGGCTGCCAAGGTGGAGGGCCAGCGCCGGCACAATCGCGGGAAATATGACGAGCAGGTTCCTCTTGATGAAGAATCCTGCGCCGACCGCGAGCAAACCGATCAGAAAGAAGGGAGCCCTGGCTGCAAATTTCCCGGCGGCGTGCCGTGCCCTGGTTTCGCCGGCATGCCGGGGCCGGAACGGCCTGAAGGTCTCGGCGAAGCCGAAAAAAGCAATCATGATATAACATATGAGATGCGACTCATACAGGCCGAGGCGGTTGTACATGGCCGTAAAGTAATTCACGCCGAACAGGATGAGGCCGATCAGACCGGTGAACCGGTCGAAGTTCCGAGCCAGGAACAGGAACAAAAAAATCATCGTGATTGCCGCGTACACAACTGAGAGAAGGCGGATCGACGCGTAGCTGACGCTGAAATGCCTGAATATCCACAGGTACGGTATGGTCGTGAGGGGGCTCACTTTCCCCCAACCACCATACTCATCCTCGGGTGTCCAGTGCCAGTCGCCAAAAAGAACGTAATTCCGCGGTTCGTAGGTTTTAAAACCCTCATCGGTATACGTTGCAGCCGATATCGTAAGATCCTGGGGGGCGTCCGCGTTGATATGCACGATTCTCATTCCGGTAAAAAGAAGAATGAGAAGAATGACACAGGGATAATACCAGGGGCTGTCAGCCAATTTTCTAAGTAACCGCCACATGCCGCGCTCTCACGCATTTTTTTCGATATAGGAATCCCATGCCAGCGAGTTGGACGTGCCGATGTTCCGGCCCGTATCAGGGGACACGATGCCGCTGTTCCCGCTGACCCGCTGGGAATGATATTTTTTGAATACGGCTATATAGCCTTCAACCATTTTTTTCCACGCGTAATTCGTGACGGTATAGTTCATGGCCTGTTCGCCGAACTTCCTGAGATGCGAGCGGTCCGAGAGTAGGGAGTGAATTTTTTCAATCCATGCCGATTCGTTTTCAGGCGGAACAAGGAAGCCGTTTCTGCCGTCGATGACGGCGCAGGTTATCCCCTCCATGGCCGATGCGAGAACCGGCGTGCCGTTAACCGCCGCCTCCAGCGCGACAAGACCGAAGCCTTCGGCATCGCCGATGACTTTGATGTTCGGCATCACGAACATGTCGGAGTGCTTGAGGATCTGCACCATGTCCTCAAAGGGGAGTTTCCCGAGATAAAAGGCCCGGTTCAGTATCTCGGGCTTTTGAAGGGCTTTATGCACGTCGATTTCGTCTATGCCGAGCCCCATCAGCAGGACGATGAGGTGCGCGATTCGATCCGGCAAAAGATTGAGGATGAAATTGATTCTCCGTATATTCGGATCAGTCGGCCCGATGATAAGGTAGATGATGTTAGGGTCCAGCTGCGGCAAAACCTTGGTCATGAACCAGGAAAATCCCTTCCGGCGAACGCTCCTGCCCACGGAGACGAGTATTTTCTTGTCTTCCAGGATTATCCCGAGCTTTTTTTCCAGCGATCTTCTGAAGCCGGGATTTTTGCTGATGAGCGACATATCGGTGTCCACGCCGTTACGCACCACGTAGAGCCTGTCGCGGTCAAACCCCCGCTTAATGCACTCCCGGGCCGTCGCATGGCTCACGGTGATGACGCCGTCAAGCTTCTTAAACTTGCTTACCACGATCCTCTGGAACAGCTTGCTGGGGAAGACGATGTCCAGTCCGTGCAGGGTCACCAGAACCGGTAGTGATGTCAGTTTTTTAACGGCGAGTCCGAACAAGGCCATAAGTCCGTCATTGAAATGGATGATGGATATGTTTGGATTTTCGCGCAGTATTTTTTTCACCTTCAGGGACACGGTCAGGAGAAACTTGACTTTGCTTGTCCGGTTGTCGTATATCAGGGTATGCACCTTGTACGATTTGGCCACGCCGTTAATGAGCTCATAACTCTGCTTTTCCATCCCTCCTATGGAAGGCGGATACTTATGAGTTATAAACAGTATTTCCATCTTTCATTCCTTCGGAGTTCCGAATCATAATCAGAAATGCGATGAATCCGGCGCCGA
>Ga0154692_151_pt5 | contig 11045 bp, 9 predicted proteins | sample Rifle2008BG13ft_FD_116121 | JGI IMG/M metagenome (GOLD analysis project Ga0154692, IMG submission 116121) | Spirochaetes bacterium RBG_13_51_14
AGTTCGCCGATTCCGCCACCTTCATGGTGGCCTCCGCTGGGAGTTAATTGATATATGAGAAAAAGAACGTATGCCAGCATTACGACAATGAGCAGAATTATCCGCTTCACAGGAAGTCTCCTACATCTTTGTTTTCTCTCTATTGCACCTTCGGTGCATCAACGGGATGCTCATTTCGATTTTTTTCAATTTTTTTTCTGCCTCAATCATGCTTTTTGACCATTTAAAAAAACAGGTGTTAAAAATCAAGATAATTTCACTACAGCCATTTTTTTCTTTCTTTATTTCTCTCTCCTTTATCTTGCTGATCTATGTCCCGCAACTGTCTGATCAGATGATAGAAACCAATCGCCATGCCGACAAAAGCTCCGATGGTTATAAAGACCGGCGATTTATCAAGATATTCATCCAGCTTATAACCTCCCACGATAAAAGCTGTGACAGTCGCCGCGAGCTGAATCCCAATTGTCGAATAGGTGAATACTATTCTGCTCTTTTTTTCCTTATCCAATGTCCGTTTCAAATCCTCAAGATTAATACTGAACATTCATGAAATACCTGTTAGCATTTTTTTAATTGGGTAATTGTCAAGGTATTTTCATCCATTATTCTTTGTTTTTTTGGCGTTATTTGAAAAATAACAATTAATAGGGATGACCCGCTCACGCAAGTCTGTGACTCACCGCATCATGATAAAAGCAAACCACACAGTGCGGCTTGATCCTTGTTTACATCAGTATTTTGATATGGATTCCTCCAAGACGACATCTGATATGTTAAGCAGAAAACGCGACATGACGATAATAAAAAATATGGAGAGCACGATCCAAAGGATATCGTATGAAATTATCTATTAAATTGATACAGAGCCATGATGAAATCATCGCCAATTGCCCGGAACTTGACATAAACTGTTACGGCTCGGATAGAGATGAAGCGATACGGAGAATAAAAAAAGTGATAAACTTTTACGTGGATTCCGCGAAGGAGCTCGGGCTTAACGTTGAATCACTCACTGAGATATCTGTTGAGGGCGAGATCGATCAGCCTCTTAAGGATAAATTCACCTGCTCCCACACCAATTCCATTAATTAGCTTTGGAGTGCGCCGCCGCAGGCCTCACCCGAGGCCTGCGGCGGCGCATGGTGTTATTTTCCTTCCAGCTCCGAATCATCTATTTTGAAATTGTTCTCGCGGAGGAGCTGGTCAACCCAGGCTTTTCTTTTTTCAGATTTCTTAACATCATACTGCCGGTGCTCTATACTCTGGCGCACCTCCTCAAAGGGGATAACCTTTTTAACGGTCTTCCCGCCCTCATTGATCGATCTGGTATACATGCGGTCAAGGTTCTTAGTGTAATATTCCCTGACATCGTGCGGCGTCACGGTTATACCGGCGAGAACAGCCTCGGATTCATAGGTTGTGGCGAGATTATGATCGACGTAGAATGCGAGTTCCTTCTTGAATTTCTCATCCTTGTCGACGCCCCGTTTTATGGCCTCCCGCATCATAACCTCTTCCCGTAAAATTCTCTTGGCAAGCTCGCGCTTCATTTTATCCTCAATCTTCATGTCAGGGCGACCCGCCTGCTTTCTTTTGGAAAGGATAAAGCCAACAAGCTTGTTGAGATCGGCCACGGTGAACGTCTTCGTGCCAACCTTGTAGACCACGGCGGCCGGATTGGCGAGAACAACCGTGTCGGCGTTATTCTCCACGTCCTTGGTCTTCATGAGCCTCTCCTGAAGGCGCTGCGCGGCATTATACGTTAGGCGTCTCTTCAGGCCGGTCTGCTGTACTTTGTCTTCAATGACGTCCTCAATGTTGTCCTGGGTAAGCTCCACACTGTCATCGACCTGGATGATGTACACGGCATTCCCGATTCGTACCGGCTCCTTGGTGAACTCGCCCTTTGTAACGGCAAACACCGCCTTGGAAAATTCCTCGCCTCTCATTCCTTCTATCACATAGCCGATATCGCCGCCCTTTCTCTTGGAAAAGTCGTCGGAATACTTCTTCGCCAGATCCTCAAATAATTCGCCTTTTGCGAGCTCTTTGATAATCGACCGCGCCTTATCCATCTTTTCATTGACAGCGGATTCCATCTCGCCTTCCGTGAGCTTTTCCCCCTTTTTACTGCCGCTCTTGTAATTTTTTACAGCCAGCTTGATAATCCTTGTCTTAGCCGCTTTCTCTTTGAATGTGCCCGCCGTACTGAGCTGTCTGCCGATGTACTGTGCGTAAAAATTTCTGACGGCAAGGTTTTGCATGTAATTATAGTCTTCCCTCTTGTCGAAGCCTGCCTTTTTGGCTTCCTGCACCGACAGCTTCTCAATGACGAGGCGCTCAAGATGGGTTTTCTGCTGGGATTTTTTCTTCAAAATCGCTTCTTGTGCCATCCGCCGCGCATCCATCCATTCATGGAATTCTCCCCGGGCAACCCGTCCACCCTTATACGTGGCGAGAACATCGCTCGCCCGTTTACAGCCGGTTGCGGCCATTGCCGTGGCAAGCGCGAGTACAATAATAGTGATTTGTTTCATTCTCGATCTCCATTTATTAGTATGTTCAATTATGACAATACACCGTGTACGCCTGATCATAATTTAATATGCCGGGTTGATTTGTAATAACCGCGCATTACACGCATATATATCAGCGCCCGCAAACCATTTCAACAGTAGTATCCTCATCGCCTGCCGGACGGGAACTATCCAGCACTACATTCTCTGGTTAAGCGAATAGATTGCCGGTTAGACCGAAAAGGCGCTCCGGCATAAGAAACGCCGCATCCGAAACATATGACGTTATTAGTTTGAAAAGCCGCGCCCGAGAGAATGCGGGCGTTGAACTAATAAGAAAACACGTGAACTGCAGTGTTACAAAATGTCAAATGAATTTCACAAGGCTGGTTGTTTTTATATGCGGGAGCGCATGCCGCGCTCTTTCCAAGCAGAATAAAGGAGTGGAATTAAAACTGAACCCGTGTTCCCAGTTGGAGGCTTATATCATGCCCGTTGCTGATGTTTACCATGGTCTCAGCGGTTACCTTGAGAACCCAGATGTTAACTTCAAGGCCCGCGATGAAGAGGCCCATAAAAAATTTGGGATAATATTTATATCCAGCAGCCGCCTTTATAATGCCCAGGCTGCCAAGCGAGGGATTTGATACTGTGCCCAATCCGCTCGCATCCAGTTTGGTATATCCCCAGGTCATTGCCAGGCCGAATCCGGCGTACAGGTCGAATACCCATAGGAAATTGATGTATCCTATTGCCTGAGCGTTCGCCGCGACCATCGACCACTTACAGTTAAAATTATAAAATGCGTCAAAATCAAGGCTGTAGTAGGCTCCGGGTGGATTGACAAATACGTTGTTAAGCCGGTATTTGTAATGTCCGTTGATTCCTATAATTCCTTCCATGAAATCCGCGCCGGCGCTTACTGTGAATCCGCCGAAACCGAACAGCCCGGGCAGGACGGTGATAGGGCCGATCAGGTTCTTCCTGAGCTTTCCTCCTCCCGAATAAATATTAAACTTGGAGAGCGTGGCCGATTCCTGGTCCAGCGGTGGCCGGTACATCGCATCGCTGAAAACCATGGCCTTAATAAGCAAATCAAATCCGCCTGCCAGCCCTAAGCCTAAATAAAGCACGGGGTTGGGAGCGTAGGCGGGATACACGCTCGTCTCCCGCCGGACGTCTTCGTCAAAATATTTCATGTTAGCGCAGCCTATGGTCATTGAAACGCCGAAAAACATGTGGGGAAAGTTGCCTATATACGCGTCGCCGATGGGATACCCGCCGACGTTTGAAAGGGCGAAGGCTGCTGGATAGTTTTTGAAGTTTTTGGTGATAACATCATCGATTTGTCGGACCGTATCGAGCAATCCCCGAATGTCTAAGCCAGGCACACCGGTCGGATCGATAAAAATCCACGAATAGGCTGAAGGAGCAAAGAAACAGGACAGAAAAACGGTTAGTACTACAGTTAGTGTTATGCGCTTCATAGATTATCCCGCGTGCAGTATACTCCTAATGTCGGCATAAAGTGTAACTGAATCATATATTAAATAATTTATATTTCTGCAATTAAACCGACATTATATCTGGCATATTCAATTTTCAGTACGGCCTTTCTCAGTAAACCTCCGCCCATTCAAAAAAAAAGCCTTATCTTTAAAATACTGATCAAAGGAAAATTTGTCAATTATTAACTGAAGGTATTATTCAGTCAATATTATCGGTCCCTGTTTTGTCACCGCTATGGTATGTTCAAAATGAGCCGAAAGGCTGCCGTCGGCGGTTACGGCCGTCCATTTATCTTCAAGGAGACATACCGCGTGACCGCCTTCATTTACCATCGGCTCAACGGCGAGTACCATCCCCGGTTCGAGTAGGATGCCGGTGCCTTTTTTTCCATAATGAGGAACAATGGGGGGTTCGTGCAGAGCGTATCCCACGCCATGGCCGGTATAGTTGCGTACCACGCTGTATTTCCTGGATTCGACATGCGCCTGGATCGCGTGGCCGATATCACCTAACCGATTCCCCGGCTTCATGACCTCGATTGCTCGCTGCAGCGATTCCCGCGCCGCAACGGTCAGACGTTTCGCATTATCGGTAACTTTTCCAACCATAAAAGTATAGCAGGCGTCGCTGAAATAGCCATTCAGCACAACCCCGGTATCGATCTTTACCAGATCCCCGTTCTTAATCTTCCGTTTTTTTGAAGGAACACCGTGGACCACTTCATTGTTGATGGATATGCAGGAAGAGGCGTTGTATCGAGGCACGGTTTTAAATGCCGACCTCCCCTTCTGTTTCACGATCATCGATTCGATCATCGAATCAAGTTCCCATGTCGAGAGGCCGTCCAGGGACATCCGGGACAGCTTCCGGAATATTCCGGCTATGATGATGCCGGCGTCCTGTATACGCAGTATTTCGTCAGGAGATTTGAGCTGTATCCTCGTGCTTCTCATGGCAGAGAACAGGCTCCCGGCAGGCGGATCACATCTTTTAGAAGATGATCTCCTTCCCTTCTATGCTTCAGCCGCCTGCACATTCTCTGCGGGCCTGCCGTTCTCTCTCGGGTGAGCCTGAAGTCCAGCGGCTGCCTTTATCTTGTTCTCGATATCCTGAGCGGCAGCCGTATTATCGGCGAGATATCTCTTCGCGTTCTCACGGCCCTGGCCGATCCGCTCTTCGCCGTAGGAGAACCAGGTTCCCGATTTTTTGATGATGTCGTACCGGACACCCAGGTCGAGTATGTCGCCCTCGCGCGAAATGCCGGATGCGTACATGATGTCGAATTCCGCCTGCCTGAACGGCGGGGCCACCTTGTTCTTCACCACCTTGACCCTCACCCGATTGCCAACTGCCTCCTCGCCCGACTTCAGTGTCTCCACTTTCCGGATATCGAGCCGCATCGATGAATAAAACTTGAGGGCGTTGCCGCCGGTGGTGGTCTCCGGCGAGCCGAACATGACGCCGATCTTCATGCGTATCTGATTTATGAAAATGACGCACGTCTTCGACTTGGCGATCACCGCGGTGAGCTTCCGGAGCGCCTGGCTCATAAGCCGGGCCTGGAGGCCCATGTGCGCATCGCCCATATCTCCGTCGATCTCCGCCTTGGGCACCAGCGCGGCCACGGAGTCGATGACGATGACGTCCACCGCGCCCGAGCGCACCAGGGCCTCAACGATCTCCAGGGCTTCCTCGCCGGTGTCCGGCTGCGAGACCAGAAGCTCGTCTGTTTTCACCCCCAGCTTGGACGCGTACGCCGGGTCCAGGGCGTGCTCCGCGTCTATAAACGCGGCCACACCGCCCAGCTTCTGCGCCTCTCCCACGATGTGAAGCGTGAGAGTGGTTTTGCCTGAAGACTCGGGGCCGTATATCTCCACAACCCGCCCCCGCGGCACACCGCCGATACCGAGAGCGATGTCCAGTTCCAGGGAGCCGGTTGAGATCGCCTCAATCTGAACGATTGTGCTCTCATCCCCCAGACGCATGATGGAGCCCTTGCCGAACTGTTTCTCTATCTGCATGATTGCCGATTCCAGGGCCTGGGCCTTCTGGTTCATATCTTTTTGATTTGTATCCTTCTGATCAGCCATGAGTTTACCTCGATTGTTATTTTGGATGATATTGATTATTACTGTGTATACGAATATGAGTCGTATATTATTAAACCTTATGTCTCATATTTTTGTAAAGAACAAATTTTTTTGCAAGGCCTGGAAACAGGAATTCAGAACCGCGCTTCCAGAGTATGCGTGCACAATATATTAATTGCAGGATTATGTCAATTAAAATACTATATTTTTGTTAAGTGCTATCCTGCCTGTGGAAACAAATACAACCTCTTCATAGTCAGTGGCGTAATTTTTATTTAAAAAAATACTAAACATTTTCCGATCAATAACAATATTTATCCATTATAAAACAACATCCAAGAATAGTCGAATTAATGATTTTGAGAAACATCATATCAAAATATAATAATAGTCGAAGCCTGCATTGTATTATTACTTCTCTCTGTATCATATACACATCATGCTCTGACAATTCAAGCAGTGTTGATGCCGTTAAAATCATAGGCGTTAACACCTACATCACGAGCGGCGATATTGCGACCGGCATTAAAAAGACGCTGGAAACATCCATATCGGTGACCATGCCGCATCTGCAACATGAGAAAGCGGGTGTGGAATGCCTGACCTGCCATCATAAAAAGAGTAATAACGAAAGGATAAAAACATGCTCATACTGCCACAAGGGTCTTAAGGGAGCAAAACTGTTACATGGCTTCTGCATAAAATGTCACGCCTCACAAAAAAAAGGACCAAAACATTGCAATGAATGTCATAAAGAAAAAATTGATAATGAGCATTATGAAGACATAAAAAAAGTATACGCGCGGACATTCAGTTTTACGAAGGAGACCCATGCCGTACATGAAAATGCGACCGTACGTTGCATCGTATGCCACCACGATACCAAGGAAAATGAAAAAAAGAAAAAATGTACCCGGTGCCATGTAGGCAAAACTAACATGGTGATTCTCCATTCCCTCTGCAAGGATTGCCATAAAAAAAAGACCGGCCCCGTTCGCTGTCAGGAATGCCATAAAGGGACGTCATCCGAATATCAGACGGTCAATGATATAATCCTGATTGAAAAGACCGGTCATCGCCTGCCGCAGATCAGATTCAATCACAGGGCACATATCGAGCAATACAACACCGAATGCATCGACTGCCATCATCTGGGTTCCACAAAGAAATGTTCGCGCTGTCACACCAATAAAGATCAGGGAGCGGTCATAAACCTGAAAGGTGCCTATCATCTTCAGTGCCATGAATGCCACCGCCGCACAGCAGGTCCCCGAGGATGCCAGCGGTGCCACCGGGGAAAAAAATAGAGAGAGGACATACCGCCACATACCACACAGGGGAAAACATGAAATTACTACTGACACTGTTCATTGATACCATAAAAAACACAAGCATAACGAAAAGAGTCAGATATGTCCTCCTGGCCGTATGCATCGTGATCTCACTTATTTTCCTCACTGTCAGCTATTTCTATACCGGCGGTTCAATCCGAAATCAGGTCGTGGAGAACTACGGTGAACTAGTCACTAAGCAGTTTGAGTTTATCGAATACTGGATAGAACGGCGTGTGGAGCATATCGAAAAAATTTCCGAAATCCCAATCATAGTCGAGGCGGCATACCAGATGCGGTATGTGGGGAAGATACCTCAGAACCGTCGCAATGAACTTAAAAAGCTTATCGATGAAGTTATGTATGACCTGGGGGTGTACACGCGAATTATTTGCATCGGCGCAAGGGGAAACATATGGGCGTCGTCGGACAACAGGCAGGGGAAAATATCGGATGATATGTTTTATGAAATACAAAATTCAGACGATATTCGAATTTGCAAATCCGAAATACAGGTTAATGGAACGAAAGAACTAATCGCTCAGCCCGTCAGTTATCCCATAATCGGCAAAAAAGATGGAACGGTAGAAATTCTCGGATATTGCATCTGTTATATAAATATGAATTTCATGGATGATTCCCTGAGCATCATGAACCTCGGTAAAAACGGTAACGCATTCATAGTGGATGCCGACGGCATGGTTGTTTGCTCTTCAAAAAATTATGAATTCAACGTTAATTCAGGCTTGTTTACCGATTATTATCTTTCTCATCTCGGAAATGACCGATGGGAAGGGTATAGATTGATAAATCCCGAATCCGGTCAGCTTGTCGGCAGCGTCGCTCAATGCCTTGAAACGGGACACGCTGGCCAAGCGATCTACACAAACCATGAGGGCAACAACGTAATCGGCATCTGGAAGTGGCTGAGCTATTTCAGGTGGATCGTTCTCATTGAAATAGACAAAGGCGAGGCCTTCTCTTCCATATATCGAACGGTGATTATTTACGCGTTGATCGCGGTCATCTTCATCATACTGTCTTGTATCGTCGCCCTGCTCTTCTCACGGAACATCAACCGATCAATTTCATCATTCACGGAATCCTTCGGTAAAGGAGCGCTGGGAGACCTTTCCGTCCGATACCCAGTTGCTCAGAGAGATCCATACCAGGTGACGGAACAACAGGAAGATGCATTTATTCCCTATGATAAAAGCAGGGGTTTTTGCTTTTTCGAGATAGGTTCCATATCGCGCCGGCTCGGCAAGGAGCTAACCTGTAAATACATTGTTGAAAATAAATTCAACTCATGCACTCAATGTAAAGTTTATATGCACAATATGAACAACGAAATGCACGCCCTGGGCGCATGGTTCAACCTCTTCATGTCAAAAATTCAGGCCATTGTCTCGAAGACAATAGAAATATCGCGCGATCTGTTCACCGCTTCAGACGAACTGTCTATCACCACAGAAAACTTTTCGCTCAACACCAACACACAGGCAACGTCAGCCGAAGAAATCATGGCCACCGTAGAAGAGCTCACCGCCGGTTTCGACAGCATCTCGAATCGGGTTGTTGAACAAAATCACAGCCTCGCGGTCATGATACACCGCGTCAATGAACTGACTCGGATTATCGATACCATGAGCGAAAATGTACACCAGACACAGATAAATACCGATAACTTCACCGATAAGGCCAGATACGGAGCGCGGCTTCTTTCTGAAATGAACGAATCGATGATGAAAATCAGCGGGAGCTCGAAGCATGCAATGAACATCATTCAGATTATCGACAATATTTCAGAGCAAATAAATCTTCTCTCTTTAAACGCCACCATTGAGGCCGCCCGGGCCGGTGAAACGGGTAGAGGCTTCGCCGTGGTGGCTGACGAGATCTCAAAGCTTGCCGATCAAACCGCTGTGAGTCTTAAAGATATCGACTCCCTTATTAAAGAAAACAACGCTGAAATAAAAAAGGGACTGGGCAACGTGAAAGACACCGTGGAAACCATCGGAATAATCATTGACGGGTTTACTTCCATTAACGTCATGATGAAGGAAATATCAGACGTCATGAGGAACCAGATTGCTGCAAAAGATACCGTGGTTGAAGAGATGAACAACGTTAAAGACCGCTCCGATTCAATTGAACATGCCACGCAGGAACAGAAGAACGCAGCACATGAGATTGTAAAAGCGGTCTCGCAGATCAACCAATCTACTCAGGACATCGCGGCCCAGTCTGAAGAGCTGGCCGCAAGTTCAGAAAGTATAAAAAAAGAAGCAGAGGTTCTAAACAGCAGCATCCTGTACTTCAAAAATAGTGATAAATAATTGGTTATTTAATACGCCCCTTAATCCTCAAAAGAGGACCAGTGAAGGCTCAGCATCAATTAATCCGAAATATTCATCACACCTTCCCGTTACCCATGCCGTTCAGGAGACCCTGTCGGTGCTGGCCGGCAATTTTCATGTATTCAAGCTTGTTCAGGCCGTCCACGAAAGAATGAATGCCCGCTATAGACACGTCAATATTTGCAGCACTGCCAAATGCCTTGATCTCTCTCCCCTCGTATTCCTCAACCACCGTCACATGCACCTCCGCCACCGCGTCCGAACCGCCGGTTATTGCCACCAGATTAAACGACTCGATGCGCGCCGCGCTGCCAGTTATCCTCTTAACCGCCGTCACTCCGGCATCGACGCCGCCGTTGCCGTGGGCAACCTCGAACATCTCGCTGTTGCCCCGTTCATGGTCCTTGATCGTTACGAGCGCCATGGGCGGTGAGAACATGCCGGTGGATATCTGCACGTTTTCAACTTTATAACGGCGCTGCTTCTCTTCGCGGAAGATGGACTCCCCGACGAGCACCATGAGATCCTCGTCGAAAACCTCCTTTTTGCTGTCGGCAAGGGCCTTGAAGAGCCGGAAGAAACGGTCAAGCTCGTCCTGCCCCAGCTGGAATCCCAGCGAAGTGAGCCGATCCAGCACGGCGTGTCGTCCCGAGTGCTTTCCCAGCACCAGGGTCGATTTGGAAATCCCCACGTCTTCCGGTTTCATGATTTCATACGTCATGGCGTGCTTTAGTAATCCGTCCTGGTGGATGCCCGATTCGTGCGCGAAGGCGTTTCCTCCCACGATCGCTTTGTTCGGCTGAACCGAAACGCCGGTAATATTCGTGAGGAGACGGCTCGTTTGCATAATCTGTTTCGTATTGACGCCGGTGCGGACGTTGAAAAGGTCGCCCCGTGTTTTGACGGCCATCACCACCTCCTCCATTGCCGTGTTGCCGGCACGCTCGCCTATGCCGTTTACCGTGCACTCCACCTGACGCGCACCAGCCTCGATAGCGGCGATGGAATTGGCCACGGCCAGTCCAAGGTCATTATGGCAATGCACCGATATCACGGCCCTGTTGATGGAGGGGACGTGTTCGAACAGGTACCGGATCAGTCGATGAAAATCGGACGGGATCGCGTAACCCACGGTATCGGGAATGTTGACAGTGGTGGCGCCCGCCTCGATCGTCGCATGGACCATCTCCGCGAGAAAGACCGGATCGCTCCGGGTGGCGTCCATGCGTCCATGGG
>Ga0154692_101_pt5 | contig 11018 bp, 8 predicted proteins | sample Rifle2008BG13ft_FD_116121 | JGI IMG/M metagenome (GOLD analysis project Ga0154692, IMG submission 116121) | Spirochaetes bacterium RBG_13_51_14
GCGCGCGAAACGGGTACCTGTCTCCGGCCGTCCGCACCATAAATCCGCCGCGGCCGTCAGGTACGTAAAACCGGATATCATCGAGGGTCGGGTATGCGATCAGCAGGTCTAGTGAAACAGGTCGGTCAAGTGGATTTCTCAAGGTCAGCCGGAACCAGTACGCTGAATTCGTCAGCCCGAAATTCGGGACCGGGGTGGTCGTCTTCTTAAATCGCGTCGGGGGGAACGCCGCAATATCCCCGATCGTTAAGCGTCCACTTTGGTCCTCGAGGTACTGAACGCCGGGAGCGATGTTCTTCTCGGTGAGGGAATCATCGACGACAATTATGCCGCCCTTTTCCGTTTCCGGAACCTTGATGCCGGCGGCAACGACGCCGGCAATGAACAGGCAGCCGGTCAGTGCCGCAAGGACAATCGCTCGGAATGACTGAAAGGGCCTGCCATCATATCGTATTTTCTCGGACAAATTCCTTTCCCGCAGGTCAATCAATGTTTGCGCGTGAGTCGCCGGTGCTGACGCTGGCTTCTTTCTGAACCGGCCAGTACCGGCGACGCCGGGGATACCGCCTAGACGTCTTTGAGATAATCGGCCTCGAATTTCTGTTTCGAAACGAATTCAACCACCTTGTCCAGTCTGATCACTTCGAATACTTTTTTCAGCGATTCGTTCATGTCGTAGATGATCAGTTTCATGTTTCTCTCTGAGGCCGTTCGGGCCAGTTTGAAGATATGATTTATCGATATTGAATCGATCTGAGAAAGCCCCTTGAAATCAAAAGCGAGAACCTCGGGGCGCCGTTCAAGCTGGTCATTCCATGCCTCTTCAGCATCCCTGAGCGTGTCCCGCGTCAGTATGCCGTAGAAATGAATGACGGCAACAGGTCCAATTTCTTCAGTTTGTAGATCGATCATATACACAAATGCTCCGTATAATTAAAATATACCACGATCGCCCCCGCAGTCAACAAGTTTATTTCATGCTATGATACGGACTGGAGAACGTGCGCTCGCTCGGTCCCGGTCAGCCCGCATTGATCCATGATGAACGTATCCACCAGCTCAGGGCGCGTCCGGCACTGCAGCACCCGGTCGGCCAGGTACACGAGGCGGTTCAGCGCGTCTGTATCCCAGAGAGGAAGGGGCAGCCGTTCCAGATGGCTCCGCAGAACCTTGATTGAGGAGAATTTTTTCTGGAAAATAAACTGGTACAGGGATGAGTTGAATAGGGCAAGAACGGCCTTGAGCGGATACCGCTCTGCCTGCGGGATCAAGATATTGGCGCTGTTCAGGGTAAGGCTTCCTCGATTGTCATAGGCGACGACGAGACCCTTCGATATGAATCGATAGACCAGCTTTTCCCGGGCGCGGTATTTCTCTTCAGGCGCCGCTTGCTGGAATTTATCCGGCGTAAAACGAATATACGCGGATGGCTCCAGCAGAAAATAGTGATCCACGTCCCTTCCCCGGTAGATCGGCTCATAGCCGCCGCTTCCACTGCCGTTGAGGTATTTCTCATTGTCCCCGGTCACGATGCCCAGCGCCCAGTCTGCCCCGCCCTCCAGGGTTGTGTGCTCCCTGCCGTATACCCGGTCCAGGATCCGGACGTCCATCGAGCTTACGCTGATATCGAAAATGAAATCGCCGTTCCCGCGAAAGCGATTCTGGTCCACCGCATGCGCTCCGCCGCCGGAGATAGAGCGGACCATCCCGGGCCTTCCGCCCTTGACCAGGTCAAGCCGGATGACCGGTGTGAAAACGTTCTTGAACACCCTCCCCAGCCGGATGATCCGCTCGATTCGGCAATGTTTCAGGATATAGTTCCTGATATCGCCGTGCGACTTCACGTATAACAGCGATTCCGGCAGTATGAAGGAAAGAGCGCCGCCGTTTCTGAGCAGATCGATGCTCTTCTTCAGAAAATACGAGTATGACTCGCTGGATCTTATCTCCGGGTGCAGCACCCTCAGGCGGTTCAGCTCCTCCCGGGCGTAATGCATGCCCCAGGGCGGATTTGTGGCTATCACGTCAAATCCGCGCTCCCCGCGGATACCGAACCTCTCGTCCAGCATGAAGTTGCTCCGGTGGATCCGCGGCTCAAAGTCTCGGTCGGGGAATGCCAGCATCATATTGACGCGCGCGATGCGCACGGCGCAGTCGTCGACATCTGAGCCGTGCAGGGACAGCGGGTCCCGCGATCTTTCCGCGAAGGCGAGCAAGAACTGACCGGTGCCGCAGCAGGGGTCCAGAATCCGCGCACCGGGACCGGCGGAATCGGCCGCGATTCCACTGACGATATGATCGGGCGTATAATAAGAGCCGCTCGTCGCCTTGTCGCCCTCCCGGAGGAGCGACTGGTATATCAGGCCCAGGATGTCCCGTTGTCGCGGCAGGTCAAGACCGAGCAGGGGGGCGCATTGTTCAGTGACGGTAAAACTCCCCAACGCCGCGTGCCAATTGATCAATTCGCGGCTCGCGTATTCCCTGCCCGGTATGTGGAAACCACCCCGCGCAATGGCCGCGAGATCCCGGCCGGCGCATATGCCTTCGGCGAGGAATCTGCGCAGGGCCAGGATGAACAAAGCCCGCTCCCGGTCAATTCCGACGCCGACTATGAAAGACACGATTTTTTCTATCGCACCACGGGCGGACTCTCGGTCCAGGTATTCATCCGGTATGAATGAACGGGCCGAGGTCGCCTTATTGGCGCGGCTGGCGAGTCTCCGAACGTCCCCGCTCCGAATTCTGTCCGCAAGGGCGCGTACGTCATCGGCGCGAAACATGATGCCGGACGGCCGTCTGGCAGGGCGCAGGTATTCGTGCTTCACCCAGTTACGGACCGTTGCGGAGGAAACAGCGAGGAGGGCGGCGGTCTCCTCGATCGTGACATACCGTCGTTCCTGGATCATGCGGACATCACCCCGCGCATCATTCGTATCCTTTTAATGATTTATTAAAACGATACCGGAGTGCGCACCATCCGCTTCATCTTCGCGCTCCGGTTCTGATTAATAAATCGACCAAAGGGATGATATCGCATTAATACTTTTGTAAATGTTATGTCGCATAACGAGGAGAATATGTTTAAATGCGACCGGCGGGCACAATCATTGCCTGAACAGCTGAATCAGCGGTATCTAATGATCCGCGACTTGTTTTGGTCCATATCATGGTGCCTGATGAGGAAACTGTCCCTGCTGTCCGACTTCAGCACCGTGATGCCCTGGCTCTAGCCGGTCTGAAAGACTTCTATGCAGATAGTTTTATTTTTGCTTTCCTGCCGGAATATGGCTTCGTCGTCTATGGCGCACCTGCCTGTTATGTTGCAGCCGTATAATACTGAAGACGCGATCGCACCGTTCAGCCTCCATCTCACGATCGACGTCGTTCGTATCGTACTGCTGGCTATTGGAATGATGCCTCGATGTCCACCTCCGGAGGGGCGAACATAAAACCCGAACCGACGTCCGCCAGCGCGTCAAATTCGCCGTGGAGCGGATACCGCTGATGTAACGTCCGGTCGGAAGACCTGATTGTTTTTTCCAGCACTTTTCCGTTCTCCATGGTCACCTGTATGATCAGTGTGTAGTCCCGGCGGCTCTTCCATGTCGCGAAGGCCCTCCCCTGGCTTACGATGGAGCAGCGGAAGAGCCTCCCCCGCATGAATGCCTCCAGCCGCTCACGGTGGCCCCGAATCGCCCTGCGGAAATTCCTATATCCCGTACTGCCGAAAAGGAGGAACCCGATCAGCTTGAAGACCGTGAGCCCCAGCTCATACGGTCCGGATAGGGCGGCCACCAGAGTAAGACCCCCGGCGGCTGCAAAGATTGATCCGTTAAAGAGGTAGCCTCGCAGGCCGTGCCAGAAGTCTATCTTCTCTCCGTACTGGGCCGGATCACGAGGCGGGTTCAACTGTATGGTAACCTTATTCATTTAACCCTCCTCCCATGAATAGTTAATTGTCGACTGGAATCACCGCGTTTCATTGATCTCCTGAAAAATCACGGTTAAATACCATGGGCCGCTTCCCGGTAATGCAGATTATCATGAAAATGAAGTTCTGTCAAGTTTTAGAAATGACCGCGCCGCTTTTTTTGACAGTAATTGTTCGCACTTTCTCTCGATTATATCATGGGACACGCGCCCGCTAGTACTGACGATATAACAGGTTGCGTTAGATTGTTTTACCGGAAGGATCGGTTTTCAGATATGAAGATAAAAAAAGATTGATGATTTCACACACACCCCGTACAATAATCGGCTAGTGCCGCTCCCGCATAAATTTTAATTAATAACTCGACGGAGGCGAAAATTGAATTAAGACCTCCCTCCCCCTTGAGGGGGGAGGGCTGGGGTGGGGGTGAAAAAAGTTACTGTCAGACAGTTCAGTGTATTTTGCGAAGCAATTACGAAAGAATCAAACAGAAGCAGGGACTGAAATTCAGGCGACAGCAGCCAATTCTGTTCTCATCACCCTCCCCTATCCCCTCCCATCAAGGGAGGGGAATAAAGAAACCGCCTAAGTCGAGTTAATAACCTGGCGCGGGATTGACGCAGAAGGGATTATATGGATAACGCCAACAAAATAAAGCTTGCGGGCATCGAACCTACCGAATCGGGGAAAAAAATCTCTTTCGCGTCGTACCTCAAACGGGACTACGTTGACAAGTCCCTGGTCATATACCTCGACCGCACCGGAATCATTGAAAAAATATATTTTTCTTCAAATTCCTACGGCACCGTTGAATGGATAAACGGCGCTGGCCTGAAGAACTGCCACACATGGGAGAGCGAGGACGAAGCCAAATCGCACAACTACCTGTCAAAGCGGTACACTGCCATCCTTTCCGACGGCGCCGCCGCACCGGATTACGCCCGCACCCGTATCATACCCGATATCCTTGATTATATGGATGATGCCGACAGTGCTGAATGGATCAGCGACATACTGAACGTTCGGGAATATCTGGTTCCCGTGGATGTGTCACGGTTCGGGCCGTAAGCGCGCCGGCCTGCAACGCCGGCATCACCCGCGCGGCCGGTGTCATCGGATCTTCACATCTTTCTCTTCTCAAGCCAGTCCTTCACCGCCGGCCCGGTCCCAAAGGCCCAGGGACGCAATTTTTCGGGACTGATGTGTTTAATCTCTTCAAGCTCATCGCTGATCGTGATTTCTCCCTCCGCCGACAGATGGTAGACCAGGAGGAGCTGATTCTTCTGAAAGAACGGATATATGCCCACGAAACCTTCAATCTTCGCGGAAAGGCCCAGCTCCTCCCGTACTTCCCGGACGACCGCTTCCTCCGGCGTTTCCCCCCGCTCGAGGAAACCGGTTATGATGCCGAATATCTTTTCGGGCCATCCCTTGCCGCGGGCCAGAATCACTGAGCCCTCATGCTCCACAATGGCGGCCACGACCGGCAGCGGATTGTCCCAGAACACGTACCCGCATGAATCGGCCGCGCAGGCGGTGAGTTCCCTTCCCTCTATTACCTTGCTGCCGAGCCGGCCTCCGCACCAGGGACAGTACTGCATATGAGCCATGTCGTTTTCCTTATATCTGTCATTGATATTTTCATACGAGTTCCTGTTGTCAATAACTATGCTGACAGCAGCACACTGGTGCCGCAGCGGTCCCTTCCGATAATCACCCTCGCCGCAGCAATCACTGCCTCAAATACGCGATGAGCTTCATATTCATTTTTTGGGAAACCGAACGATAAATCTTGTGCCCGCTGATCGGTCCAAAAGGACCTCGCCCGAGAGCTGTTTCGCCAGCATCGGCACCAGGGAGAGTCCCAGAGACCGGGTTGTGTTCATATCGATCGATTCCGGCATGCCGACGCCGTTGTCCATGATATGCATCTCAATCATGCCGGAGAGTTCGCGGATTGAAATTCGCATCTCCGGCTCTCCCTTCCAATGGGGCGGAAATGCGTATTTGAACGCGTTCGTCAGGATCTCATTTATGATAAGGCCGCAGGGTATGGCCTGGTCGATATTCAGGAACAACTCGTCCGATTCAATACACGGATTGAACCCGTCGCGGCCGGTTGAGTAACTGGTATGGAGTTCATATACAATGGTTCTGAGATACGACGCCATATCGATATGTGATATATCTTTCGATTGATAGAGCTTTTCATGGATCAGCGCCATAGACCTGATGCGGTTCTGCGCATCGCCAAAATATTTTATAAGATCCTTGTTCTGCATGCTCATGGACTGGAGGCTCATGAGACTGGTGATCATCTGGAAGTTGTTTTTAACGCGGTGATGCACCTCCTTGAGGAGCGTCTCTTTCTCACGGAGCGATTCGCGTATCTGCACCTCCGCCTCTTTCCGAAGGGTGATATCCTCGAGCATCCCCAGCCGTCTTGCCGCAGCGCCCGTTGAATCGGGCAAAAAAAAGCCCCGGTCCCGTATCCACACGTAACGCCCGTTCCGGTGCAGCAGGCGGTATTCGGCGTCCCAGTACGCGCAATCAGCCATGGCATGTTCCAGATGTTCAAGCGTTCCGGCCCGGTCGTCCGGATGGAGGAGCGCCTCCCACTGGGAGATACCGCCGCCGATCTCATCCGTCGGGTATCCGAGGATGCGCTCAATGGTATCCCCCCACACAATGACGCCGGAGGAGACATCATAGTCGTACGTCACCTGTCCCGACGCCTCCACCATGAGCTCAAATCGACGCATCCAGTCGTACAGTTTTTCCTCTATTCTCGATCGCTCGGTAACGTCCTCGTAGGTCACCAGAAAACGACCGTCGGCCATCCTCACCATGCAAAACTGTATGACCTTGTCGCTGCCGTCCTTGCATCGGGCCGTGAATTGGCGCAGATAGCGGATATCAGGTCTTCCGATATCATTCATCAATATCCGCCAGACCTTCCGCCGTTCATCCGGGTCGGGGAACACCTGCTCGAACAAGAGCTGCGGGTCGGCCAGATCTTCCTGGTCATATCCCGTGATTCGGGTGAGTTCGGGGTTGACATACTCGGCTGAAAATTCCTGATTCATGAGGCTGATCCCGATCGGCATGCCCTGGATGAGATCATGGAAGCGCTCTTCGCTCTCGCGGAAGGCTTCCCCGGCCTTTTTTCGTTCCGTAACGTCGGTAAAAAAACCGACGTTACAGATAGCACCGTCGATCACCATGGTCGAACCGGCGATATCGGCATAGAACAGAGAACCGTCCTTGCGGATGCAGGGTATATCGGCGGCAAGAATTTTTTCTCTGCGGGCCAAGGCCATGAATTCGTTCATGACCATGTCCCGATCCTTCTCGGGATGAATGTCATCAATCCACATCTGCCTGAGCTCTTCTTCGGAATAATCGAACATCCGGCACAGGGCCGAATTGGCATATACGAATTTACCGGCTTTCATATCCGCAACCAGAACGCCCTCGACCGCGTTCTGGAAAATCGTGCGGTACCGCTTCTCTTCTTCCCCCAGCTTTACTTTCAGCTCATGGCAGTTCAGGGCGGTTTCGACAGCGGCAAAAAGATGCCAGGTCTCGACCGGCTTAAGCACGTACCCGTGGGGATCTGCCTCCCGGGAGCGGGTGACCGCGGCGATATCCGCATAGCCGGTCAGAAAGACGACAGGAAGAGCGTGCCTGTCTCTGATGATCTTCGCCGCCTCGATCCCGTCCATGCCGCCCTTGAGAGCGATCTCCATGAGAATGAGATCCGGCTCAAGCTCCGCCGCCTTCTGAAGCGCCTCCCGGCCAGAGCCCGCGCATCCGCATACCTCATATCCGAGCCCGCCCAGAATATTCTCTACCTCTGACGCGGTAACGGCATCACTATCAGCGATGAGAATGCGTTTCTTCTTCATTGGTCATCCAATTCCCCGGGATATCATTTCATCCTACGGGAGAATTTCCTTCAGCTTCGCCGCCAGGTCGGCCATCTGGTACGGCTTCTGAATGAACCCGGCAATACCCTTGCCGGCGAATCGCTGGTTTATCTCCTGCTCGTTATAGCCGCTCGACATGATGACGCGCACATCCTTGCGAATGCGTCGAAGCTCGCGGAAAGTCTCCTCTCCATCCATGTGCGGCATGGTGAGATCCAGAATGACGCAGGTGAGCTCGCCGGCATGCTCCCGGAAGATATCCAGCGTCTCCCGCCCGTCAGCAGCGGTCAAAACCGTGAAACCCAAGCGCTCCAGCATCTGTCTTCCGAGCGCCCTGATCGTCTCCTCGTCGTCCGCGAGAAGGACCGTGCCGCTTCCCCGCCATTCCTGCACGGAACCGCTGATTCCGTCCGGCCGCCCGGCGGGCCGCCCCGCAGCGGGAAAGAGAATTTTGAACGTGGTGCCCTTCCCCTTTTCGCTGTATACCTTGATGGCACCGTGGTGTCCACGGACGATGCCGAGCACCGCGGCCAGGCCCAGGCCGCGCCCCGTGAACTTGGTCGTGAAGAAGGGATCGAATATCCGGGGGAGGGTTCCCGGGTCCATGCCGCTGCCGGTATCGGCGACCTCGATAAACACGTACAGGCCCTCGGGGTGCAGCTCGTTCAGCCAGGTCTCGCTCAGGTATGAGCGGTCGCACTCCATCGCCCCCGTGGATATGGAAATGACGCCGCTCTTCACTCCGATGGCGTCCGATGCGTTGATCACCAGGTTCATGATGATCTGGCGCACCTGCGTCGCGTCAGCATCGATGGCGGGCAGCCCCGGTGCCAGGTTATATCGAATGACCGCCTTTTTCGAAACCGATACTTCCAGCATGTGCTCCATGTCCTCGACGAGCGCATTGAGGCTCAGTGACTCGCTGGTGAACCGTCCCCGCCCGGAATAAGCGAGCATCTGGCGGCAGAGGTCGGCGGCCCGCTGGGACGCCTTGGCCGCCTCCAGCAGATTGCCCCGCGCGGAAGATGACGGCGTCAGGTCCAGGAGCGCCAGATCGATATTCCCCAGGATGGCCATGAGAAGGTTGTTGAAATCATGGGCGATGCCGCCGGCCAGAACGCCCAGGCTCTCCAGCTTCTGAGTCTGCTGGATCTGCGCTTCCATCTTCCTGCGCTCCTCCTCGGCCTTCTTGCGGTCCGTGATGTCCCTGATAAACAGGAGCGATGCGGGCTTCCCCTCCCATTGGAACAGAACGGTGTTAAGCTCCGTCCATTTGGTATTACCCTGCCGGTCGATGAAGCGCGCCTCATAGCTGAGATGGGACGTATCCCCACCCATTCGCTTTCGGTACCGGTCATCTAACATCTCCCGGTCGTCGGGGTGCACGAATTCAGTGAAACGCCGCGATCCGAGCTCTTCCCCGGTGTAGCCGGTGAGCTCCCTGAACCGGGGATTCGCGAACATGAACCGCCAGTCCTGCAAGACAGCAATGCTCTCATTGGCGTTTTCAACCAGGAGGCGGCTCCGTTCTTCCGATATCTTCAGCTGCTCCTCCGTTCGTTTTCGTTTCGTGAGATCATTGACGACGGCGATGCCGCCGATCACCGTCCCGTCAGCGTCCCGGAGCGGACTGTAGTTGACCGAGTGATACACCGTTTCGTCTCGATCGGGCAGATGGAACCACCCCTCCCAAAATGATGGATTTCCGTTAATCGTCTCGTTCATTTTAGGGATGACGGCTTTTTCTCTTTGACGCGCGGAATCAAAACCGATAATTTCCCTCTGCGGGGTTTCCACCATTTCGGCAAAGCGCTCGTTGCACTCGGTTATGATAAGATTTTTATCGAATATGAAAACCCCAACCGGCGATTGATCGAAAAGGGCGCGGTACCGCTCCTCGCTTTCACGGAGCGCCTCCTCTGACCGCCGCCGTTCCGTTATATCACGCTGGAAAATGCATATCATGGTTCCTTTTGACGTCGGAATCTGGAACACGAGATCTTCGACCCAGCGCGAGGTGCCGTCCCGGAGCATGATCTCTCCTTCTTGGTACCGCTCCGGTAATTCCTCCCGGCAGCTCTCCAGCAGCTTTTGATATATGGATTTCAGATCGGCCTCTGACAAGCCGGTCGGTTTCTCTTTCTCCATCAGTTGATACTGCACTCCCCATACCGGTCTGCCGATCACTTCAGATTTCATGACGCCGGTATTGAGCTCCATGCCGGGGTTCCATTCGATGATGCGTCCCCTCTCGTCGACGAGAATTATCCCGTCTTTCGAATTCTCGATGATTCTCCGGAGCTTCTCTTCATTCTCGCGCAGACGGATCTCCAGTGTATGACGACGGAGCACGGTATCGATGGTGGAGAAAAGGTGCAGCATGTTGATCGGCTTGAGCAGATAGCCGTGCGGATCGGTTTCTCGCGCGCGTGTTATGGTGGGTACGTCCGCATTGCCGGTCATATACACGATGGGAATATCAAGCGTGTCCTTGATGATCTTCGCCGCCTCGATCCCGTCCATGGTTCCCTTGAGCACGATGTCCATGAGTATGAGATCCGGCTCAAGCTCCGCCGCCTTCCTGACGGCTTTCTTCCCGGTGCTCACGTATCCGCACACCTCATACCCCAGCTCCGCCAGATTGTTCTCAAGATTCATGACGATGACGGATTCATCTTCGACGATCAGTATGCGTGGCTTTTCCATAGTGCTGCCCGGCTGTTTGTTTGCATATTCAGGTTAAATAAAGTATTCCTGACACGCGGTCAGGACGTAATAGAATCATGAGCTCGGTATAACAGTCAATGAAAAAACACCGCGGAGCGGGTTGCTCTCCTTTCAGTTGCACGCGGGAAGCATTCGCCTTCCCCGGTGTCCGGCGTCCGCGCGTCACCGCTTCTCAGGAGGCAGTATCATTTCCAGTTTTGTGCCGAAATCGTATACTTTTGGTTCTTCCGGAATAATCTTTTTAAGGGCACCCTTAGGCACCGTCCGCTTTGCCGGGGTAATCCGCCGTTTCTCCGCCGGCGGTTTCGGATCCAAGGCCGGCGCATCGTCTCTGCCGGAAGCATGCATATCGGATTCAAGATGCCGCCCCGCGGTCCTGCCGGACCGTGGATCGGCATCGCGGCACCGCCGCGAACAGGGGAGTACCATGA
>Ga0154692_116_pt9 | contig 11002 bp, 13 predicted proteins | sample Rifle2008BG13ft_FD_116121 | JGI IMG/M metagenome (GOLD analysis project Ga0154692, IMG submission 116121) | Spirochaetes bacterium RBG_13_51_14
GGATCTTCTCAAGGGCCATTCTGATCTTTCGAGAAAGGAGGTATTGAATCCGCAGATTCAATACCATACAGCTGGGTATTTAAGATGATTGAAACATATATAAGCAAAAGGAGAAATATATGAATATCACAACGTCACATGAAGCAGCAGCGCAGGCATTTGAAAAAGTAATCAAGAGCATCAGACAGGTGCCCATTACATGCCCCGAAAATTTTTTGTTGCACGTCAAAGGGTTCAATTTTTACGGCGTTGACATCAGCAATTCCCGGATTGATGAGCTTGATAGGATCATAAGCGCATGCGAAGCGGTCGAAAACGACACCTGGAAGGCGCAGGAAGATTTTTTTTCATACTGCAAAAAGTCCGACCTTCTGTTCTACGCGGAAAAGGGAGGGCAGATTGTCGGGTTCTGCCTGGTATCATTGCTCCTGGTCAATGAATACTGCTTCTATACGGTCGATGAAGCTATGGTGCTCAGGGCCTTTCAGGGGCACAATATAGCGCTGAATCTCGTCACTACCTCGTCTCTGTACTTCATGAAAAAAATCCGCCTTGACAAATCTATAAAAAAAGCAACCTACGTGTCGATTTCGGCCAATCCCAAGGTGGTGAATAACTACCTCAAGAACAAGTATATAACCAGGGTGTTCGATAACTCGTTTCTCCCGTCGGAGGACCTGATCAACGTTCACCGGGCCTATCTCGCAAAATACAATCACTCACTCGTTGATCAGAATTATCCGTTCTGTGTTAAAAATCTGTTTCCCGGATCGCAGCAGGTAGACTGGTGCAACAAACGATATCAGTTCTGCGATGATGTCAAAAAACTGCTCCCTCCGGACTTCGATCATAAAGAGCGGGGCGACGCATGGGCTTTCATGTTTGTCACCAACATACGGTTAGCGTATATCCTCATCACATTCGTGAGTCTTTTCTTCATCGGCTGGAGGGCACTTTTTAACAAAAAGCTTGGCCTTTTAAGAAGGAAAAAACGCCTGCTGGCAAATCCGAAACTGACCAGGGTGAGGCTGATTGACGGAAAATTCAACGAACAGGTGTCTGTTGAAAGACGAATCGCCGACCGGAGGGTATTCAATCTCGGATGCGATGCGAACGGCGTCGACCGGAGGATATCGGAACGGCGGATGGTCGTCAGAGGAGCAACAATAAGCTGATAAGGTGATTATGCTATGAGTAAACGATTTACCCGTCAATTGACAGCAACCGAGCGCCTGTACCTCATCAACGCCGAGATCTGTCCGCCGTTCGCGAACCAGTTCTTTCTAGAAGGCACCGGCGTGCTCGACGCAAAGCTGTGGAGGAAAGCGGTTGAAGTCGCAGCCGCGGCCAATCCGGGAAGCCGCCTTGTGCTGAAGGGAAAGCTGAATTTCAGCCGCTGGGTGGATTCCGGGAAAACGCCCCCCGTGAGGGAGGTAGACGGATCCTCCTGGGACTGCATGAGTCCAGAGGGCGCTCCGTTCCTGAACGATCCCCTGTCTCCCGACGGTCCCACCTGCGAAGTGATTCTCATCCACGGTGACCCGCTGCGGGTTTGCATAAGAACGCTCCATGCGGTAATGGACGGACGCGGAACCGCTCAATGGATGTATGACATCTCACGGGTGCTCAGAGGAGAACAGCCCATCGGCTTCAATTCCACCATGACGGAATACCAGGTGGCAAAGAGCTTCCAGAAAAAAGGCCGGGTCCCCAAGCCCCACGTATACATCGCGCCCACCGGCATGCCGTCCGGAACCGAGCGGGGATTTACCTGGCGCCGTGTCAAATTAAACGGAGCTCATTACCCCAATGGGTTGGGCCAGGCTGCCCTTATTCTCGCCCGCGAAGCATGGCGTCACGCAGACGGCCCGGTGCGGTTCGCCATTCCGGTTGACATGCGGGCGCGAATACCGAACATGCTCAACAACGGCAATATAACCAATTTAATATATATCGACATCACGAACCACGATACCCCTGAATCGCTGTCGAAGAACGTGAAACAGCAACTCGAAGAGCGCCGCGACGGCGAGCTCTACTGGGCCGACCAGCTGATTCGGTACATGCCTCTGTCGATGATCCGGCGTGCGCTACTGAAAGAAATAGCAGTAAAGAACGCCACAGGACGCTACCGGAACTCCGGCATTATTTCGAACATGGGAGAAATTCCGCGGGAATTGCATGTCGGTGGAGGGTTTACCCCGCATGACTTCCTGGGGATTCCTCCCTGTGTTGACAACATCCCATTTTTCATGGGGATTGCGCGGAACAGCTATCTCAAGGTCTTTGAGATAACCATCAGCATACCCAAAGTGCTCGCAAGCGACGGACGTTTTGACGCGATCATACAGCGCATCAGAAATGAAATGAAGCCAGGGCCTCCCAAATGAATAATAAGCGTACGGAAACGAGGCCGCTCTCGCTGGCCGCCCGTCTCTGGATAGCGGTGGACCGGCTCTACCCGCCCTGCGCGAATCAGGTCTTTTTCGAGGGGATGGGCTCGTTTGATCCGGAGCAATGGAAGGCGGCGGTTACAAAGGCATCGGACGCGAATCCGGGAACCAGGCTCGTATTGAGGGGCGCGCTGCGGTCGTGCAGATGGATAGATTCAGGCGTGGCGCCGCCCATACGGGAGATTCACGGAAGCGGCTGGGATGGTCAGGGGTCGGACGGTGCCCCCTTTCTTGAGTCGAGCTTCTCGCCCAGGCAGGGCCCCACCTGCGAGGTCCTCCTCGTGCACGGCAATCCGGCGCGGGTCGCCTTCAGGAGCCATCACGCCATCATGGACGGCCTCGGAGTCGCAACCTGGGCTGAGGACGTCTTCCGCGCACTTCGCGGCGAAGAGCCGCTTGGCTCCGAGCACCTGATGACCGAATACGATCTTCTCAATCTGCAGAAAGGTAATAAGAGCAAGCCCCTTCCCCACCAGTACATCGCACCGACGGGAAAGGCCGACGGTCAAGAGACTGATATGGTGTGGAAGCGGAAGACCTTGACGAAAAAGTATCCCCGGCTGCTTATCCAGCTGCTGCTGCTCGCGGCGCAGGAAGCGTGGCGGCACGCAGACGGCAAGGTTCGCTTCGGCATACCGGTGGACCTCAGATACCGGCAAAAAAACCTTCGATCGACAGGCAACCTCGCCAACGCCATTTATATGGATATCGATCCGACCACAACCGCCGATCAGATAACCGCGGAAATAGAAAAAAGACTGTCAAGTTTCTCCGACGGACAGCTCACCTGGGAGGATACGGTCGGCAATTATGTTCCGGTTTGGCTTATGTGCAAAGGGATCAGGTTTGAAGGATCGCGGAGTCAGCGATCGGGCCGGTATCGGCTGTCAGGGCTCATATCAAACGGCGGGAGAATTGATATCGACAAATTCTCCTGCGATGATTTCAAAGCCGCCACTCTTTTCGGGATTCCCGTGGCCGCGCCGTTTATTCCGTTCAGCATGTCTCTGGTGGGTACGAAAAACGGCATTGAGATGCTCCTCAGGATGCCCAAAAACATGTCAACCGACGGAAGGCTGGAAGCCGCACTCGATACTATAGCCAACAGCCTGCAGTCAATAAGCTGAAGGACGGGCCCTGCAACTCCCTGACAAAATGACACATGACAAAGAGATATACGAGAAAGGTATCATTTAACGAGCGCGTTTTTCTTGCCGCGGCCCAACTGTCCCCTCCTATGGCGAATCAGATGATTTTCGAAGGAAGAGGCTCCCTCGATTATCAGCACTTACAGAAGGCGGTTGAAACAGCTTCGGAAGCGAACCCGGGAAGCCGCTTAATCCTGAAAGGAATTCTCGGCGGTTGCCGCTGGGTTGATTCCGGCACGACTCCGCCGGTGATCGATATTCCGCACAGCCGCTGGACCGGATACGACTCCGAGAACGCGCCGTTTCTCGAAAAACCGCTCTGCCCGAAACAGGGCCCGACCTGCGAGGTCGTTCTCGTTCAGGGCGATCCGGTGCGGGTGATTTTTCGATCGCTGCACGGGGTTATGGACGGCAGGGGCACGTTCATCTGGGCCGAGGACGTATTTCGCTCCCTCCGCGGCGAGCCCTGTATCGGCTCCCGTTCAATTATAACTGACACCGAACTGGCGCGAAGCTTTCAAAAAAGATACAGAAGGCCGTATCCGACCGAACACATCCCGCCCACCGGCGCGTCCGATATGAATGAGACCGGCTTTGCATGGCGCCGGGTCCGCGTGACCGCGCGCCCCCACAACCTGGTCGGGCAGATCGCGATGCAGACCGCGCGAGAGGCATGGCGCCATGCGGATGGCATCGTCAGATTCGGGATTCCGGTGGATATGCGGCCGAGAATGCCCGGGCTGCTCTCAACGGCGAATCTGACATTCGCCATATATATCCATGTAACAAAAGATTCAACACCTGAGCTGATTGCGGAAGACATATCGCTCCAGCTGAAAGAGAAACGGGAGGGGATGCTTTCGAGGGAGGACGATTTAATACGATTCGTCCCTCTCCGACTTATTGGCCGGATGGGGAGAAAAATTATAGCGAAAAGACATGAATCCGGTATCTTCAGTATTTCCGGATTCATATCCAATTTCGGCAGACTCAATCTAAAGAAATATTCCGGCGGCGGATTCGAGTCCATAGGGATTTTTACCATCCCTCCCGCGAGTGATTACGTTCCTTTTTTTATTGTGGCGGCCGGTTATGAAAACACCGTGGAATTAATTCTTGCGCTTCCGCGTAAACTATCGACCAATAATCGCCTGGATCTTCTATTGAACAAAATCGTATCAAACATACATTAAACCTTGACGTTCCATACGGATACGGGTACATATACAAATATAATCGCAGAAGGAGCATCCGGCCATTGCCATGATCCGATTTCTTTTCCTTTTCGTTCTTGCATTGACCGCAGGGGTCATGATCGGGTTTCCCGCCCTGTGCATCGACCAGGTTATTAAGCTTTACATCTGCCAGACGGAGCACGACCTTGATGAAATCACGTCATGGGAATATTCCGCACCGGACAAATACCGGGAGGCGACGAAGAACGGAACCCTGACCCCCCTTGACGCGGCCCGGGCAAAGGCCGGGAGTATGGTGGCAGCCGAAAAAATTCAGTGCAATTCCGAACAGCAGGTGGTTATCGAAGAATACAGGGATATCAGCGACCCGAGCTCGTTGCGGATTGATCCTCTGGAGGGCGCTGAACTGGAACGGTACTGTCCTCAAACGATAAAACAATACGGTAACCCGTGCAGGGACCTCCCCGCGGGACTCCATCATTAATTCCGCAAATGATGTTCTTTTTTACTTACAGCCTGCGCTTCATCTCATCATAGAGCATTTTCGACAGGCCCAGGTTGGAATTCCGGGACAGGCTCAGTGCGTACTCATCGTACAGCATGTCTTCGAAGATCTCTTCCGCGTGACCGCCATTGATCCAGCCGGTCTTGTCCACGGTATTGCGCATCACCTTGAGCATCTTGCCGACGAGGAGCGATTCCATCTCGATGCATGCCTCCCAGAGCCGCTTCTCTTCCCGTGACGCTTTCCCGCTCCGGGCCGGCGTGTCCGGGCTCCTCCGGATCGTCTCGGACAGGGTGTCGCTGAACGACGCGCCGCCGGTACCGTCGCCGGAGCCCCGCTTGGGCATCCGCACCAGCCTGGCGGCGAAATCTTCCTCGCTTAACCTTATTTCCGATGGGGGAATAGAGCCCATACCCGGCATAGATCACCTCACGATAAGTTCAGCATGGAGGGCGCCGGAAACCTCCAGCGCCTTGAGGATCGAGATAATGTCGGCGGTCGTGGCGCCGATTGCGTTCAGGGAATCAACCAGCTCCTTCACCGTGGCGGAATCATTCACCTCGGAAGCGGAAACCTTCTTCCCGGTCTCCTTTACCTCGACCGTGAGCCCTTCCCTGCTCACCATGGCCGCCGAGATCTTGACCCCGCCCCCGGTGACGATCGTTCCGTCCCGCTCGTTCACCACGACCTTCGCCCGATAGGCCGGGGTTATTTCGATATTTTCGATTGTTGATATGAATTCCGGCAGACTCACGTCTTTCACCAGATGTATCAGGATTTTCCCTCCCTTCGCCATCTCCGGCTTCGCGTCCTGATACTTGCCCGCAACCGCCTTTATGATGCTGTTCGCCACCGTGTAGTCCCACTCCCTCAGGACGATGAAGATGGTATCGTCGAACACGATCTCCGGATTTATCTCCCGCTCGATCACCGCTCCTCCGGCGATCTGGGCCACGGTCCTCACGGTGCGGCGGCTTCCGGTCATCTTCGGCAACGAGAGCGGCCCCTGCGCCACGGCGTATATCGCATCGTCAGCGCCCCGGAGCGGCGATTGAATGAGTATTCCCCCGTCAATGGACTTCGCATCGCCAATGGATGAGACGGTCACATCGATCCGGTCGCCAATCCGTACGAACGGCGGCAGCTTGGCGGTCACGAGCACCGCGGCGGTATTGACCGAAGCCACGTCATCGCCCTCCATCCCGAGATTCTTCAACACATTCTTGAGCGAAGACTTGGTGAGCGGCGATTTTCTGGTGTCCCCGGTCCCCTGCAGGCCCACCACCAGGCCGTATCCATATATCTGGTTCTCCTTCAGCCCATCGATGAAGGAAAGGTCCTTCACCTTCACCGAGACTTCGGCACGACCGGTAGAGGCCAGAATGAGAAAGAGGGCAGTCGTTATGATAGTCGCTTGTTTCATGATACTGTCACCGCGTGAGCTCACCCAGCATCTTCTTCAAATAATCTATGATGATCAGCTGTTTTTCCTGTTCGGTCAGCACGCTGCTGGCGGTCTCGTCTTTTTTAAGCGGCGGCCGCTGGATGTTGATCCCCTGCTTCACGCCCTGCACTTCAAGGGTGAAATCCGCAACGTTATTGGAATCGATGGCCCTGCCTTTCATCAGGGCCGGGTCAACGAGCCCGGTGACGGTTATGATATGCGTCACGCCGCTGAAGGTGTAGGTTCTGCTTCCGGCCACGTTCAACATGGGGCCGACCCTGTTAAGCACCCGCGTGGCAATGGAAAAGGATATCTTACCTTTGCCGGTAAACTGGGTGCTGTCGTCGCTATTTATTTTTTTTGTGGCCGCCACTTTCGGGAGAAAGCCGGTAATGGTCACGTCGGGACTCGACGACACGACGGCATTGCTTTTGTTGCCCATCGAGAGGGTGAATTTCATGTCGGATATGTCGTTTATGGAGACGACGATCACCGTTCCGACCTTGATATCGCCCTCCGTGGCGTAGGGGTTCCTGTCCTTCCATATCGACTTGGCATTCAGGATGCAGCCGAATATGACGAGTATCAAGTATGCCAGTAACGCCCTTCTCATAGTTCTAGCTCGACAATCTTTTCATTCAGTATTTTTCCGCTCGTCACCGTGGAACCCCTCAATTTAACCGGTATCACGTCGCCCGCCGCGCCGTCCTTCATTGCCGTGCCGATAATCTCCACCTTGACGCACGCGTTGACCACCTGGAACCGGACCGTCTCCCCTTTCTTCACCATGATCCGAGAAGAGCCGGTGGCGGATTCCCCGCCGGGATCGGCAACCCGCACGCCGCTGCCGTAAACATTGACCCTGCCCCTGACGCGGTCCGCAAGGACATGGATGATTTCCCTGCGGTCAAGATAGCCGTCCGAGGCCAGCCTTGCATCAATGCCGATTTCGCTTATCGCGGCCACGGTATCGGTGTCGGCGTCGATCTCGGCTATGTCAGAGAGCACGAGCCCGCCGGGCTTCTGGCCGACCCGGGGATAAAGGTAAATGCTCACGTCCGCGAATGCGGCCCCGGTAAAAAAAACCACGACGATGACGGCACTATACAGCGTTTTCATTACCTCTTCAATCCAATGGCCGTCCCCAGCATCGAGTCGGACGTCTGAATGGCCTTTGAGTTCACCTCGTAGGCCCGCTGGGCCACGATCATGTTCACCATCTCCTCGACGATCTTGACATTGGACATCTCCAGGAAGCCCTGGTGCGTCTTGGCCATGCCGTCGATGCCCGGAAGGCCCGGAATCTCGTCGCCGGATGCGGGGGTCGTCTTGAATAAATTTCCGCCGATGCTCTGGAGCCCGGCGGGGTTGATGAAGCGGTATATCTCCAGCTGTCCCACCTCGATCGGGTCATCCTCTCCGATTATCTTCACCGTCACCTTGCCGGTCTGGCTGATGGCAAGGCTGTCCGCAATGAAATTCTCCGGCAGTACCAGGGGCGGTTCCAAAAGGTAGCCGTTTGCGGTTACCACCTGACGGTTGGAGTCGATCTTGAATGATCCGTCGCGCGTATACGCGAACGTTCCGTCATAGAGCTGTATCTTGAAGAAGCCCTCTCCCTCGAGAGCGAGGTCCAGCTTATTTTCGGTGCTCTGCAGCGAGCCCTGGGAGAACATCTTCTGGGTGGCTGAAACCTTCACGCCGTGGCCCACCTGGATTCCCGTAGGCACCTCTGAGACCTCGGTCGCCGGCGTGCCCGCCATGAGGAGGGTCTGATAAATCAGGTCCTCGAACTCGGCCCTCATCTTTTTGAATCCGGTGGTATTTACGTTGGCAAGATTATTGGATATGGTGTCGATATTGAACTGCTGGCCCACCATGCCGGAAGCCGCTGTCCACAATGATCTCATCATAGTTGTTCACCCCTGTACAAATAATAAAATATGCCCATAATGGATAATGACAAAAAAACTATTTGACTAATAACAAATCTATTTCAAGGATTACCCATTCTATCACTCATTATATTTTCGGATAAAAATCCTCTGGAAAATACGATTTTTTATTATAGCGGAGTCATATCATGCATAACAAGGGAATCATCGCACTTACCTGCTGCGTAGCGCTCTGTTTCGGCTGCTTTGCTGCCGGAAATAACGGCCTCCGGGAAATACCGGACCTTGCCATGAACATAACAATTTCAGGCATGACGGATGGAACGACATACAGGGCGTACTGGCTTGATAAATCCTTGAAGGCCGAAGGCCCGGTGTCTTCCAATAAGAAAAACGGGCTCTGGAAGATATTTTTCAAAGGAACGAACGGTACATCGGTCATGGCGGAGATCAATTTTAAAAATGACCTGATCGACGGTGAACTGAAGGAATACTATCCCTCAGGAAGGGTGCGGACGGTAACCGATTATAGCAATGGAATCATGAACGGCCGGCATATGACGTACTATGAGTCCGGCATTGGTAATCTCGAAGAAAGCTTTCGGGACGGGAAAAAAATCGGCAAGTCTCTTGAATATTTTGAAAACGGCAACATCAAGGAAAACGCATACTTCCTTAACGACCTCCGAAACGGCGCATCAACAACCTTTTACGAAAACGGCAAGCGGCAGGCCATCGGCAGGTATATCGACGGCAAAAAAAACGGCCCCTGGGAGCATTTCTTCGAAAATGGGATGCTCCAGTCGAAAGGCAGCTATAGAGACGACAAAAAAATCGGTGTCTGGAGCTATTACAATGAGAGCGGAAAAAAAGTGGAAGATGAACACTACGATTAGCTTCCCATGAAACCGGTGCTTGAGTTCTATCGCAAGCGAGGAATGCTTCATTCAATAGACGGCGAACAGGACCCCGGGAAAATATTCCGGGAAATTGTCGGGATTCTTGTGATGGATAGATTGCAGCGCGATCGTCAGATGCGGCTGCTCCACCGGCACTCAATCTGAAAAATCCTTCTCGAGCTTCTCAGTCAGGGGCATGTTTGAAGCATGCCGAATTATAAAAAATCAGCCAATTCCAGAATCAATTTCTCTGAATCCTCCCAGCCCAGGCAGGGATCGGTGATGGATTTGCCGAACTCGTCCCCCGACGGGTCCTGCGAGCCTTCAAGCAGGAAGCTCTCAATCATGAAGCCCTTGACCATTTTCCTGAGTAGGTCATTGTACTTCAGGCTCCGCATGACCTCCATCACGATGCGGGGCTGCTCCCGGTATTTCTTGCCGGAGTTTGAATGGTTGGTATCGACAATGATCGAGGGATTCTCGAGCGAACGGTCGAGAAACATCTCCGTCAGAATGATCAAATCCTCATAGTGGTAGTTTGGGAAGTGGTTACCGTACCGGTCGACGGATCCGCGGACCACGCCGTGGGCGAGCTTGTTTCCGCCGGTTTCAACCTCCCAGCCGTTGTAGACGAACACGTGCGGTTGCTGCGCGGCGTATATGGAGTCAATCATGACCCGTAAATCTCCGGAAGTGGGATTCTTCATCCCGACGGGCACGTCGAGGCCGCTGACCGTCAGACGGTGGGCCTGGTTCTCCACGGAGCGCGCGCCGACCGCCACATATGAAAGAATATCAGCGAGATACGGATAGTTTCCCGGGTAGAGCATCTCGTCAGCAGCCGGCAGGTGCGAAAGAGACATGGCCTTAATATGCATCTCCCGGATGGCCTTGAGACCCTTGGTCATATCAGGCTTATCGCGGTGATCCGGCTGATGCAGCATTCCCTTGTATCCCTTGCCCGTGGTGCGCGGCTTGTTGGTGTAGATGCGGGGCAGAATGACTATTTTTTCATTCACCCTTTCTTGCAAATGGAACAGCCTGGAGACGTATTCATACACCGCCTCGGCATGGTGGGCCGAACAGGGCCCGATGAGCATCAGAATACGCCGGTCGCTTCCGATGAAAATGTTCCGGATCGTCTCGTCTCGCTTTTTCTTTATCTCCTTCAGATTGTTCGAAAGAGGCTGGTCACGGAGAATCTCCTCCACTGAGGGATATTCATGTATATAATTGAAACTCATAGAAAATACTCCACAGCGTTTTTAAAAATCATCAGCCCGTCAGAATCCTCCGGGATATCCTTTCCTTCCCGAACGAGTTTCTCCTTTAAAAAGGTCCAGTCATCCCGCTGGGTGAAGAACATGCCCCGTTCCGGATGCGGCATCATTCCCATTATCCGGCCGCTCCGGTCGCATATCGACGCGATATCATTCATGGAGCCGTTGGGGTTATGGGGAAA
>Ga0154692_126_pt3 | contig 10935 bp, 8 predicted proteins | sample Rifle2008BG13ft_FD_116121 | JGI IMG/M metagenome (GOLD analysis project Ga0154692, IMG submission 116121) | Spirochaetes bacterium RBG_13_51_14
GGTCACCACGCAGCCCTATGCCGGTGCACAGGGAGAGCTGGCCGGCATTCTGCTCGCGGCAGCGTACCATAAGAGCAGGGGGAACGCGAAGAAGTATGTGGTGGTCCCGGAAGAAGCGCACGGCACCAATCCGGCCAGCGCGGCCATGGGCGGCTATTCGGTCATTTCCATTCCGGTGGACCGCGACGGCGGCATGGACGTGGACCGGTTCAGGGAGGCGATGAACGACGAGGTCGCCTGCGTCATGCTGACCCTGCCCAATACCCTGGGGATGTTTCACCGGAGAATCGGGGAGATCGTGGAAATCGCGCGGGCGCACGACGCGATCCTCTATAACGACGGCGCGAACCTGAACGCCATCCTGGGCAAGGCGCGGCCCGGCGACATCGGTTTCGACATCGTTCATATGAATCTTCACAAAACCTTTTCCACGCCGCACGGCGGCGGCGGGCCGGGCGCGGGCGTGGTGGCGGTTTCTGAAAAGCTGGTTGATTTCATGCCGGTGCCGATGGTGGGAAGGTCCCCGGACGGGAGCTATTTCCTCGACTTCAGCGTCCGGCGCAGCATCGGGAGCATGGCATCGTTTTTCGGCAATTTCGGCGTACTGGTCCGCGCCTACGCCTATATCACGATGCTCGGGAGGGAGGGGCTCATCGACGTTTCAGAGAAAGCGGTGCTCAACGCCAATTACATACGAGTGAAGCTGAAGCCGTATTACGATCTCCCGTACGACCGGGCCTGCATGCACGAGTGCGTGTTCTCCGCCAAGCGGCAGGTGCAGAAGAGCGGGGTTCACGCCCTTGACATCGCCAAGGCGCTGATCGAGCGCGGTATGCATCCACCGACCATATATTTTCCCCTGGTGGTCGATGAGGCGCTGATGATCGAGCCAACTGAAACCGAATCGAAAGAGACCATCGATGAATTCATAGCGGCGATGATTGAAATCGCGGAACTTGCTGAAACCGATCCGGAGCGGATTAAAAACGCCCCGAATAACACGCCCGTGTCGCGGCCCGATGAAGCCAAGGCGGCCCGGGAGCTGAAGCTGACATGCGACCGGTGAGAGTGCGGCTGATATGCTCCGCGGGCCGGGTCGGCCCGGAAAACATGGCCGTTGACGAATATCTGATGCGCTGGCATCTCCGTGCCCTGAGGCCGGTGTTACGGACCTATGCGTGGGACCCGCCGGCTATATCGATCGGGCGGTACCAGACAACCGACCGCATATATTATGAGGCGTGCCGGAAAGACGGCGTCACCGTTGTGCGGCGCATCACCGGCGGCGGCGCCATATTCCATGACAGCGAGGTGACCTATTCGTTCGTATGCCCGGAACGGGGCGCCGGGTCTCCGATTTCGGTGAGCGAATCATTTGAAAGGCTGAACGGCTTTATCATCCACGCGTATCGCACTCTGGGATTGGACGCGCGGTACGCGAAACAGGGGCCGGGGGCCAACAGGTTCAATACATCCGACCACTTCTGCTTTTCCGGCAGCCAGGAGTTCGACATCTGCATCGGCGGGAGGAAAATCGGCGGAAATGCCCAACGGAGGACCAGGGGCGTCATCATGCAGCACGGGTCGATCCCTCTTTCGATAGACCTCGTGCGGGTGCGGCGCTATTTCAGGGACGGAATTGATCAAACGAGATTCACCTCGCTTCGCGATGCGTTAGGCTGGGACATCGGCGCCGAACAGGTGGTGCGAGCCGTCGAACGCGCCTTCAGCGAAATGATGAGCGGCGATCTGATCGCTGAAGAATTGAGCGCGGTTGAAGAGAATGAGGTGCGCTCAATCATGAATCAGCGGTATTTACGGGAGGAGTGGAACAGCGACGGAAGGCTGGAGGAGCATGAAGACCGAACGGCCCGCATGGCTTAATAAGAAGATCGATTTCCGCGCCATGCACGGCACCGAGCTGCTTCTCCGCGGACTTGACCTGCACACGGTCTGCCATCAGGCGCGATGTCCCAATATATCGGAATGCTTCGGGCGGGGGACAGCGACCTTTCTCATCCTGGGTGATGTCTGCACCAGGGGGTGCGCGTTCTGCGGCGTCAGGCGGGGCACGCCCGCGCCGGTTGACGAAGGAGAGCCGGCACGGGTCGCGGAGGCGGTGCGGCGCATGGGGCTCAGGCACGCCGTTGTCACATCGGTCACCAGGGACGACCTGGCGGACGGGGGCGCCGGCCTCTTCGCTCGTACGGCGGGAGCGATAAAAGAGATCGACGCGTCCATTACCGTGGAGGTGCTCGTCCCGGATTTTATGGGCGATGAGGGCGCGATTCGCACGGTCGCCAGCGCCGGGCCGGACATCTTCGGCCACAACATCGAAACGGTGCCGTCGCTCTACGGCGTCCGGAAAAAATGCGACTATGATCGGAGCCTGAGGGTGATCACAGTCGCGAAGGAGCATTCTCCCGGTACCCGCACGAAATCGGCGCTGCTGGTCGGCCTGGGGGAACGGGGAGACGAGGTGGTCCGCGCGCTTCATGACCTCCGCGCGGCCGGATGCGATTACGTGAGCATCGGCCAGTACCTCCAGCCTGGCCGGCACAGCGCGCCGGTGCGTGAGTACATACGCCCCGGTCGATTCAACGAATACCGGACAATCGCGCTGGACATAGGCTTTGTTCATGTTGAGAGCGGGCCGTATGTGAGAAGTTCATACATGGCAGACCGATACCGGTGACGGTTGCGCCTCAGATTCGATCATTCAGACTGGCTTTGTCATTGCTGGTCAGGAGATATACGTGCCCCCATACGATATCATAATCATCGGGTCCGGCCCGGCAGGTTATACGGCGGGTTTCGCGGCTGTGAAATACGGATTAAAGGCAGCCATAATCGAGAGGGACCTGTCCCGGCTCGGCGGCGTCTGCCTGAGCGAGGGATGCATCCCCCTCAAGGGCCTCATCTACCATGCCCGTTCAAAAGGCGGTTACGGAGCGGTCCGTGATCTCGTGATGGAGCGCGTGGAGCAGATACGGTCAGGGCTGAAATCGCGGCTGCAGGCGCAGGGCGTTGACCTTATACAGGGTAGGGCGGTGTTCGCCTCCAGGGATGAGTTGCGTGTTGATGGTGAGTCCTTTGCCGCGAAGCATTACATCATTGCGGTCGGGTCGTCGCCGAAACGGCATTTCTATAATCCAACCGTCCACACCTCTGAAACAATATTCGAACTGGATGCGGTTCCGGAGCGTATCCTCATCATCGGCGGCGGCGTCGTTGGATGCGAGTACGCGTCGTTCCTGAGCGCCGTGGGCGCGAAGGTCGATATCGTAGAGCTGCTGGATTCGCCGCTCTACGGCGAGGACGAGGAGACCGTCCGGGTGTTGCTTCGCGAGTTCAAGAAAAGAAACATCGACGTTTTCGCTAAAAGCAGGATCGCCGACATCGGTACGGGGGGCGAGGTCATCATCGAAAATGGAAAAAAAATACGGAACACCTACGGTATGATTTTCGAGACGACCGGCCGTGTGCCGAACACCGCTGACCTGGGACTGGAGGCAGCCGGCGTGAAGCGTACCGATAAAGGCTTTATCGCGGTCAATGAGTTTCTGCAGACATCCGCCGGAACAGTCTACGCCGCCGGCGACTGCATCGACACCCCCATGCTGGCCTATGCAGCCGCCAGGGAAGCTGAAACGGCGGTCCGTCACCTGGCCACCGGAACGGCGATGAAGATCGACTATGCGGTCATGCCGCGCCTGGTGTTTGCTTCACCCCAGGTGGGAAGCGTCGGCCGGGTCGCGGACAGGGCCGTGGAGCGGAACGGCGGCCTGAAAATTTATAAATACTTTTTCAGGGCCCTGGGAAAGCCGGTCATGGAGGGCCGTGATGTCGGGTTCGTCAAACTGGCGGTTGACCGTGACGCTGATACGATTATCGGGGCGTCGGCGGTGGGAGATGACATAGCCGATATCATGAACCTGCTTGCGCTGATTGTCAAAAGCGGGATGAAGGTTACGGACATCAAAGAATGCATGTTCGTGCATCCGTCGTATTCGGAAATTATTGTAGAGGCGCTCCAGTACGGGGGATGATGAGAGGAGAGGTACGCCATGCCACATGGATTTCATGATAATATCCTTATTGTCGATCTGTCAAAAGGAACGATTGATGCTATCCATCCGGGGGGTGACTTTTACCGCATCTATCTTGGCGGAAGTGCCGTCGGTTCGTATTTTGTGCTGAAAGGAACCGTGGCCGATACGGATTCGCTCTCGATCCGGAACGTCATGGTTATCGCACCCGGCGTCGCAACCGGGGCGGGGATATCGGGCGTAAGCCGCTGCTGCGTGACCGCGCTGTCGCCGCTTACCAATATGGTCGGGGACAGCCAGGCCGGCGGGAGCATCGGCCCCATGATAAAGAGAGCGGGTCTTGATGCCATCGTCGTGAAGGGCCGCGCGGACCGGCTCTCTTACCTGCTGGTGGACGGCGGTCGGGCCACGATCAACGACGCGTCTCACCTGGCCGGAAAGACGGTTACCGAAGCGTACGATATCCTCACCGCGGAACACGGCGTGAAAAATACCAGCGTCATGCAGTGCGGGCCCGCGGGCGAGAGGCTGGTGCGGTTTGCCAATATTATGGCAGATACCAGCGACGCCTTCGGCCGCGCGGGCCTTGGCGCGGTCATGGGGAGCAAGAACCTGCGCGCCGTTGTGGTGAAGGGCACGGGGGAATTGAATTTTGCAAACCCGGAGGGTATGAAGGAGCTCGCCCGGATCGGGGCGAAGCGGCTGCCCGGGTCCGGTTTCCCGGAGACCCTGAAGAAATACGGAACCCCGGGCGCGGTGAAATTCCAGGCGGAGGCGGGCAACTTCGCCACGCACAACTACTCCCGCGGATGGCATCCCGACTACCTGAGACTGGACGGTTCGACCTATGAGCCGAACATAGGCGCCGGCCAGGTCTCCTGCTTCGGATGCGTGGTCGGCTGCCGCAAAAAGGTAGCGGCCGAATCACCCCACCGGATCACCGACAGACTGGGCGGGCCGGAGTTCGAGACCCTGGGCATGCTGGGCTCCAATCTGGACATTACCGACCCGGTCTCAGTCGCCAGGGCAAACGAGCTCTGCAACAATTACGGAATGGACACCATCACCATGGGATCCATAGCCGGTTACCTGTTCGAGTGCGTTGAAAGGGGTCTGATCAAGCCGAATGATCTTGGGATGGAGAACGCCGGATTCGGCGATGCGGAAGCCCTGTTCAGGATCATTGAAGCAACCGCGCGGCGCGACGGCATCGGCGACACGATCGCCGAGGGTTTTGAAGCCATGATCGAGAAATTCGGCGAGCAAACCCGTACCTTTGCGGTGCATGTTAAAGGCGCGGGGCTGGCCGTGCATATGCCGCAGGTGAAGCCGAGCCAGGCCATTATGTACGCCGCGTGCCCGATCGGTCCGGACCACATGTCCTCTGAGCACGACTGGCTCCTGGCCAGCGCGTCAGAAGCGGGCCGGGGGCTCGGCATACTCGGCCAGGAGGACAATCCGTCAACGAGCACGAACAAGGTGAGGATGACCGTTTATTCTCAGTTCTACTACAGCCTGCTCGATACCCTGTCGCTCTGCATGTTCTGCTGGGGACCGGGCAACCTCTTCACCTACCGCGAGCTCGAGGATCTGGTCAATTGCGCGACCGGCTGGCAGATGACATTCTGGGAGCTCATGAAGGCCGGGGAGCGCAGGATCAACATGATGCGCCACATCAATGCGCGGCGCGGTTACACCAGACTTCATGATGTTCTGCCGGAGCGGCTCTACAACCCCCTTCCAGACGGTCCCAGCCAGGGGCGGTGCGTGAACCGTGCATCCTTCACCCGCATGATGGAAGAGTACTATGCTTTTATGGGATGGGATCCGCAGACCGGAAATCCGACAGCGGGGAAGCTCCTTGAGCTTGGGCTGGAGTGTGCCCTGTAACGTATGATAGCCGCTTATTTGGTTGACAGGATCGCCGCAGGAATAATGCTGATATAGAGGCAGAGTATGGTACAGTACAACTATCCAACCACAATACTCCTTGGCCGGGATGCGCTTTCCGAATTTATCAATCGCCTCAAAGAGAAGGGTCATAAAAAGCCTCTCATCGTCGCCGACAGAACACTTGAAAAAATAGGCATTGTCGGAAAGCTGACCGATCTGCTGGCATCGGCGGGGATCGATTTTGACGTATATACGGATACCCATCCGAATCCGGTTGAGGAGGACGTTGAAAAGGGCGTTGTCGCCTATCGGGAAGGAAACTGCGACAGCATCATAGGGCTGGGCGGCGGTAGCCCAATCGACGTCGCAAAGGTGATCAAGATCATGGTTACGAACCCTCCGCCCCTGGCGCAGTACGACGACTGCCGGGGAGGCGACCGTCTTATTACGAAGCCGATGCCGCCCCTCTACGCCGTGCCGACAACCTCCGGAACCGGGAGCGAGGTCGGCCGCTCCGGGGTTATCATATTGCGGGAGACGGGGCGGAAGACCATATTTTTCCACCCGAACCTCATGCCGGCCATTGCAGTGCTGGAACCGGAGCTGACGGCCGGAATGCCGCCGCTCCTGACCGCAGCCACCGGCATGGACGCCTTTGTCCACTGCATGGAGGCGTATTTTGTCGGCATGTTCCATCCCATGGCTGACGGCATCGCTCTCCAGGGCATGGAGCTGGTTATCAAATGGCTTCCGGAAGCCTGTAAAAACGGCGTGGACCTTGATGCGCGCGAAAAGATGCAGATAGCCGCTTCCATGGGCGCCGTCGCATTCCAGAAGGGTCTCGGTATGATCCACTCAATGGCCCACCCTCTCTCGAGCCTATACGGACTTCACCACGGGATGGCAAACGCGCTCCTCCTGCCGGAATCGGTTCTGTTCCTCGAGAAGGCAAAGCTCACCGCTGAGCAGATGGCGAAAATTCAGAAGGTTCGCTCCATCTTCGCTGAATGCGGACTCGGACGCGGAAGCCTAACGGAAAGCTGCGGGGACTTCTGCGAAATGGTCGGCATACCGATGAGGTTGTCGAAACACGGCATTACGGCAGCGGAACTGGCAAAGCTGAGCGACGAGGCCTTTGAAGACGGATGCCACGCGAGCAACATGGTCCCGGTGAATAAGGCTGATTTCCTTAAAGTGTTGAGCGCGGCGATGTAAAAACAGCTGAATGTAGACGAATGGAGAAGGCTCCGGCATTTTCAGCAGCAGAATGATAATGCTGCTGGTATTGCTATACGGGAATATGCCCTTCCGGTCGCACCGGGCCGAGCGTGACCGCGCTGACCGGGCAGACGGTTGCGCAGAGACCGCACCCCATGCAGTCATCGGCCTTCACCGAGGCGATACCGTTCATAGCTATCGCGTTTACCGGACAGACCTCGACACAGGCACCGCAGGAGGTGCACTCTTCGCTGATAGAAGCCAGGAAGCGACTCGGAGCCAGGATCCATTTCTTGCCTGAGGATTTCATCAGCCGGAACATCTCGCAGCAGCAGCTGCAGCAGTTGCATATGACGTTTCCCCTGCTCCGGTTCTCGACCATGTGAACGAGCCCGGCTTCCTCGGATCGCTTCAGTATTTCCAAGGCCTCCTGCTTCGTTATCTTCCTCCCGTGCCCGCGGTCGAGCGTGTATTCGGCGCCCCGGTTGACCTGGATGCATGCCTCGAGGGGGGCGTTGCAGTTTCGCTGGCTCAGGCGGCAGGGACACTTTACCACGGCGACGCTGTCGGACTCCTCGATTATTTTCGCGCACTGTTCATACGTGAGGACCGTGGTCTGCGGTTCGATGGACTCATGGACGGGGATGACCCTCATGAAGGAAGGGAGCTTTACGGTGTCCGGCAGGCTTTTCATGAAGCCGGTGAAGTCCTCATCCATGACCTTTTTCCACAGGTCGTAGTATTCCTGCGTGGCGCCCTCCCAGAGAAGGCTGGCATCGTGGAACTGGACAATATTCTTTGCCAGCTTGTACTTCGTTTTGCCGTTGGTGGTCGATTTAAATGCAACACCTTTCTTAAACAGGGAGAGGAGGGTCCTGTTCGTGTCATTGATGTCCGTGCCCGTTTTCGCGGAAATATCATCCGCGGTGCCAGGAAGCACGTTCGCGGTTTCGGCCTCTTCATCGGTGCACAGGATTTGCCATATCTCGGTCAGATATTTTGAATTGCCGAGGCCGAATTTTGTGTTCAGCTGTCTGTACAGTTCTTCCATTCTTATAGCTCCCCTTGATGTTAATTTAAACATATTACATTCGTTGAAAAGGCAAGCCAAATTTATTTAAACCGCATCAATATTCATGCATATGATAAATTCCGAAAAAATAAAATATTGACATCGGGCGGTATTGACGGGATGTATGGAGCAGAGATTCTTCCGCGATCGGAGGCATGTGATGATTGTGCTCGGTTCCAATGAGCTGCGAGCGGACGTGTTCGACAGGGACTTATGCATCGGCTGCGGTGCCTGCGTGTCGCTCTGTCCCTATTTTAAATCTTACAACGGCAAAACCGCCATGCTGTTTCCCTGCACCCGGCCGCAGGGACGATGCTTTGCCTACTGTCCGAAAGTGGAAGTTAATCTTGACGAGGTGTCCCGCTATGTTTTCGGCGCGGACTATTCGCCCGATCCGCTGGGCCGGTATCGATTCATCAAAATCTCCCGGGCCGGCAGCAGAGCGGCACCGGGAAACGTACAGGCGGGCGGGACGGTATCGAGCCTCATGATATACGCGCTCGAGAAAAAGAGGATTGATGCGGCCGTGCTTACCGGGAGCAAGGGCCTCCTCCCTGTGCCGGTAATCGTAACCGATCCGGCCGCGGTGCGGCGATACGGGTCTTCCAAATACGCCGCGGCTCCCGTTTGTGAGGCGTTCAATCAGGCTGTGAATGAAGGATATGAGAGAATCGGGGTGGTGGCGACGCCCTGCCAAGCTCTGGCACTGGCGCAGCTGCGGAGAAATCCCCTGGGCGAGGAGGGTTTCATCGATCGCGCGGCCCTTGCCGTGGGGCTGTTCTGCACCTGGTCGCTGGATTACCGTGAATTCAAAAAATTCATTGCCGGGCGGGTGGATATCAGCGCCGTGAAGAAATGCGACATACCGCCGCCGCCCGCGGAAATTATGGAAATCCATACCGATGACGGCAGAGTCGAGATTCCCCTCGGCGAGCTGCGGAAGCTGATACCCCTCTCCTGCGATTACTGCATTGACATGACCGCGGAGTTCGCCGATGTTTCCGTCGGCGTGCTCGAGGGTCGTGCCGACATGAATACGCTCATTATTCGAACGGAGCGAGGGCAGGATCTGATCGACGGTGCCGTGGAGGAAGGCTATATCGAAGTTGATGACATACCGGACGAGAGCCTCGAACACTTACTGACGGCTGCTGGAAATAAGAAGAGGCGCGCGCTGAAGAAGGCCTTCGATGAGGGAATGATCAACACTGGCGGTGCGGGCCGGCGCTCATATCTAAGGATTGACGGCGCCATCCTTGACAAGATGGTATAGAACCGGGAGAGAGCACAGAGATGTCGTATCTTTTTGACAATAGGGAAGGGGCGGAATACCTGCTCATGGGCAACGAGGCCATCGTCCGCGGCGCGCTGGAGGCGGGCGTCAACGTTGCGAGCGCGTACCCGGGAACTCCCTCGTCGGAGATAATCGAAAACCTTTCCCGCGCCTCCGGGGAGAGAAACATCTACGTGGAGTGGTCGGTGAACGAGAAGGTCGCCGCAGAGGTTGCGTTCGCGGCGTCGATCGCGGGCCTCCGCTCAATATGCGCCATGAAGCAGAATGGCGTGAATGTCGCGTCAGATTTCCTCCTGCACGCGGCGCTCTCCGGCACGCGGGGCGGCATGGTCCTGGTGCACTGCGACGACCCCGGCGCGCTCTCCAGCATAAATGAGGGCGAATCGCGCCACTTCGCCAAAATGCTCGAACTGCCGCTCCTCGAGCCGGGCGATTTCCAGGAAGCGAAGGACATGACTGCGTGGGCCTTCGGGCTGTCGGAGGAACTGCGGTCGCTGGTGATGATGCGGAGCGTCACGCGTCTTTCCCACGCGAGCGGAAATGTAAAGATCGGCAGGCTTCCCGCGCAGGGCCGGAAGGCTTTTTTCCGGTATGAGGCGTCGCCCGACGAACCGGATTCCGGGCCGGTGATAACCATGCCGGTGCCGCATCACCACCGCCTTCTCCAAGAAAAGCTCCAAAAAGCCGTGGAGATTTTTGAACGATCCCCCTTTAACTGTTACACCGGACCGAAAAAACCGGACCTGCTGATCATCACCAGCAGTGCCTGCACCCTCTACTGCAAGGAGGCGGTGCGCCTTCTCGGTGCGGAGGAACGGGCGGGAATACTCAAGCTCGGAACCACGTGGCCACTGCCTCAGCGTATCTTGAAACAATACCTGTCGCTTGCGGATACGATTCTTTTTGTCGAGGAGGTGCTCCCATTTACCGAGGAGAACGTTAAGATACTCGCCGCGGAGATGGCATCGGAAGTCGGCATAAAGAAATTTTTCGGCAAAAACGACGGTACCATGCCCATGGCGGGTGAGATGAATCCCGATATCGTGGCGGATGCCGTTAAAAAAATATTGCGGATCGATTACACGGCCATGCCGGAAGACTATTCGAGGAAGGCGCAGGATCTGATGCTCGCCTTAGCACCCGTCAGGGACCTGACCTTCTGCCCGGGCTGTCCGCACCGCGCGTCGTTCTGGAACATTCATAACGCTCTTGCCGCGGACAACCGCCGCGGCTTCGTCTGCGGAGATATCGGCTGCTATACTCTCGGATTTCTCCCCTGTGGGTTCAGCACGATGAAAACCTCCCATTCAATGGGATCGGGCATCGGAATCGCAAGTGGCTTCGGCAAGCTGTCTCAGTTCGGCTTGGACCAGCCGGTCGTCACGGTGTGCGGCGATTCAACCTTCTTC
>Ga0154692_162_pt4 | contig 10839 bp, 5 predicted proteins | sample Rifle2008BG13ft_FD_116121 | JGI IMG/M metagenome (GOLD analysis project Ga0154692, IMG submission 116121) | Spirochaetes bacterium RBG_13_51_14
TTTCAGTCTGACGACCAGATCCTGACCCTGCTTAAAAAGGCGGAACTGGCGGAGGCACGGGAGAATTACCAGGAAGAGACGCAGCTCATGTTCGAACTGAAGAAACAGGCTGAATTCAGGATCAACCTCCAGGACTACGTACGAAATATGCTTCAGTACAAGGAGAAATTTTTTTACAACGCCGCGCTCCGCCTGGAGAACAATCGGAAATGGGAGGAGGCCAAGCAGCTGTACCTGGCCGTGCTCGCGATCAATCCCGACAATTTTGACGCCAATTACCGGATAGGGCTTCTGTATATTACACTGCAGGATATCGATTCATCGTTCCGCTATCTTCAGGAGGCGATGCGCATCAATCGGGATCATCCAAAGGCGCTCTTTCAGATGGGCGTTCTCTACTTTTCCAGCGGCAGGATAGCAGAGGCCATCATGTATTTCAACAGGGCGCTTGAGCAGAACGAAAAGTCACCTTCCATATTCCGGTATCTCGGCCTCTGCTATGAGAAACTCAAAAACCTGAGCGAAGCTGAGCGATACTATACCAAAGCGATCATTGCAGACCCCAACGATGTTGACACAAAATCGCGGCTTGATGAAGTGAGATCCCAGATTAAAAAGGAAAACAAGAAATGGGAAACGCCGGAGCAGAGGAATGAATCCGATGTTGAACAGGATGCCGATATGCCCCTGCCGGTAAGTAAAGGGGCGTATGATATTCGGCTCAAAGATAATGATACCACGCTTCCCGTTATTGATCCTGTCACCGGAAACGAGATACCGCCAGACTCAAAACAAGAAAGCATGGGGGCCGGAAAGTAGCTCAGCCGTAAACAGGATACACTGCCCTCGCGGCACTAGCTGATGATTCCCTGAATATACTCTTTCGTCATTTCATGCTGCGGATTTTCGAAGATCTGCCGCGCCGGCCCGTGCTCGATGAGTTCTCCGAGGTAAATAAAGAGCACATAATCGGCAAGACGCCGCGCCTGGCGAAGAATGTGCGTGACGATGATGATGGTGTAATCATTCTTGAGGACTTTAAATTCTGCCTCGATTTTCTGGCTTGATTTCGGGTCCAGCGCGGAGGTAGGCTCGTCGGCCAGAATTATTTCCGGCTCAACCGCCAGGCCCCGTGCAAGGCAAAGCCGCTGCTGCTGGCCGATGGAGAGGCGGGTCGCGGGTTCATGAAGGCGGTCCTTCACCTCTTCCCACAGCCCCGCGATGGTGAGATAGTGCCGAACGGTTTCATCCATTCTGTTTTTCTTAATGCCGTGGATTCTGGGTCCGTAGGCGACATTCTCAAATATTGACATGGGCAGAGGATAGGGCTTCTGCGACAGGAGCCCCATCTTTTTCCGAATCTGGGTGATATCGTTCCGGGGATCATAAATATCCTCGTTATCGACGAGCACCTGCCCTGATATGCTCACTTCATCCCCGTCTTCGAGCAGGCGGTTGAAAGCCCTGAGCAGGGTCGACTTGCCGCACCCCGATGGACCGATAATGGCGGTAATTTTCTTGTCAGGTATATCAACGGAAATATTCTTGAGCGCTGCAGTTGTACCATACGAAACGCTTAGGTTTTTCACCTGCAGATGGGGTTTTGCGTCCATGAGTTCAATCTCCTATTGTATGATATGGCGCCTGAACCGAGCCGTAAGAAAGCGGGCGGTTACGCTGACGATGAGAATGAGGATAGTCAGGATCAAGGCGCTCGCATATGCCCGCTCCTGCACCTCGGGGAACGGGGTACCCAGCTGGAAGAAAATGGCAAGGGGAAGGGTCGCAGCCGGCTGGAGGAGCGACAGGGGAATTCGATCCGAAAAACCGGCGGTAAAGAGAACCGACGCGGCGTCGCCGACGCCGCGACCGAATGCTATGAGCGCGGCGCTGACGATACCCGGCATGGTTTGCCGCGTGATTACTTTCAGCGCGGTTTCGAATTTTGTGGCGCCCAGGCTGTATGACGCCTCGAAGAGTTCGCCGGGGACCAGAGAAATCACCTCATCCATCGCCCGGGCCATGATGGGCAGGATGAAAAGGGACACGGTGATGATTCCTCCCAGAAGGGAGGCGGTTATGCCGAAGAAAATCATAACCGTAAACCCGAAAGCGCCGTACACGATCGATGGAATACCCCAGAGAAAATCGAGCGACAGCCTGATGAGAGTCGCCAGCCGGGAATTCTTTTTTGCATAGACGTTGATATAGAGAACAACCGGCAGGCTCATGAGGAGCGCGATGGCCGTGGCCGACAGGGTGAGCACGAAAGAACCCACAATGGCGTTCAGCACGCCGCCTTCTTTTCCGAGATAATAACCTCCTTCCGGGGTCTTCGTGATCATGTCGAGATTCATGGAACCGATGCCCTTGATGATGACCGTTCCGATGATCAGAACAAGACAGCCGAAAACGACAAGCGCGCAGCCCTTCATGAGCGCTTTGAATACGGCCTCCTCGATTTTTTTCGCTGTCATTTTCTTTTTCATGCTCAGCTGATCCGTAAATTGATTCTATGCAGGATATACCGAGATACCACGTTAAAAAATATTACCACGACAAAAAGCACCAGTGCCGACATGAGAAGAGCAGCGTCGTACAGCGGGATCGACAGCATTTCGCCGTAGTTGTTGGCTATCAGCGCCGGAAGGGGATAGCCCGCATCGAACACGGATAGGGGAATCTTCACGATGTTTCCGGCGACCATGAGCACGGCCATGGTTTCGCCGAAGGCGCGGGAAAAGCCAAGAACGTTCGCCGCGACGATGCCGGGCAGGGACTTGCGGAGCAGCACGTGTTTTACCGTCTGCCACCGGGTCGCGCCCAGGGCGAGTGAAGCTTCGCGAAGCTCTCTCGGTATGGAGTGGAACACCTCCATGGTTATGTGGATGATGACCGGGAAGATCATGATTGAAAGCACGATCCCCGCCGACAGCACCGAATAGCCGGACGAGTAGACGCCGAAAAAGGGAGCGATATGATCTTTTACCAGCGGCACAATGATGAGGATTCCCCAGACCCCGTAAATGACCGACGGAATCCCGGCGAGCAGATCTATGAACGGCTTGGAGAATTCCTTCATCCTTTTCGGTGCGTACTCCGACAGGTATATGGCCGTGAGCAGGGAAATGGGCACCGCGATGATGATGGCGATGCCCGTAACCCACAGGGTGCCCATGATGAAGGGGAGCATCCCGAAATCGCCTTTGAGGGGATGCCACGAGCTGGAAAACAGGATCTCCCCGAGAGACTTGAGCCTCAGAATGGGCCATGCCTTCACGCACAGGCCCAGCGCCATGAGGAACACCAGGAATCCGGATCCCAGGGTGATCAGGAGCATTGTTCTTCTGGCGATACTGTCTTTGATGATTCGTCCGCGTGTCATAGAGCGCCCGCTTCAAGCCGCAGAGGCGTTTCACCGGATTTTTTTCGATAATTCTTCAGTCTGCTTTTTAATCCGATCCGGGGGCAGGCAGATATATCCGGCGTCGGGAACGTATTTTTGACCTTCATCGAGGACCCAGAGCAGGAACTTCACAACGTGCTTCTTCTCGGGTACACCGCGGGATACCAGATGAAGGTCGCGCGCCGGCGGCGAAGGATATTTATCTTCCGCGATGGCCTTCATCAGGGTATCGCGGTCGTCATAGACGCTTTCATCGGGATCGATCGCGCCGTTGCCGTTTATGTCCAGCGGGAGGGGGATGATGCCTCTGACCGGCTTCTTCGTTTTTGCGTCATAGGCGAAATTGACGTTGTTGAAACCGATGCCCAGCGGGTCGTTCCGCACCGCGTCGGCGAGACCGGGGTCGCCATACACGCCCACGCCCTTTAAATCCTCCTGCGCCCCGCCCACGTATTTAGCCCAGGTCTCGGCTGCTCCGCAGGCATCGGAACGGGTGAACACGTGGATGGCCGTGATGGTGTCGCTTTTAACCAGAGAGTTCCAGTTTTTGATTTTTCCCGAGATCCAGATTTGAGAGAATTCGTTTTTTGCAAGTCCCCGCTTGCGGAATTCAGCGGCAAACGGGTTTTTTTCGTTTATCATGGGAACAACGGCGTCTTTCACGACGCTGATCCACCAGGCGCCCTTTTCTATTTCGGCTTTTTTCACTTCCCGTGAAACCATGCCGAGATCGATCGCACCGGACAGGGCGTCGGCCATGCCTTTGCCCGCCCCGCCGGCCGATATATCAATAATAACATCGGGATATTTCTTCTGGTACACCTCGGCCCATTTAACAACCATGGGGTAGAGCGCCCACGCGCCGGAAATGGTGATCCTTCCGGAAGTGTCCGCTGCTTTGTCACGGGAACATCCGTACAGGGCGGCTCCGATTAAAACGACGCATAATAGCTTTTTCATGGATTATCCTCCGCAGTATTTATTATAAATTCTATCATATTAGTAAAGAATTTAATCTCGCATATGCTTGTTACTGTCAACAAATTAATATGTGCGGAGTTTTGGTTATACCCTGATTTTCAATCATGAGACGATATCGGCAAGGGTTGTTTTCTCCAGCTTTTCAGCTACATAATCACGTATTTCTTTAAGGATTTTCAGCATTTTTTTGTTCTGCTCAATGGGGGTTTTCTCGTAAAAATACGTGCTCACCGAATATACCGGCGCCAGCGCTCCGTCCATTAATCGGAGAATCTCGGCTATGGTGATCTGGGACGGGGTTTTTGCCAGCCGGTATCCTCCGGCGGACCCCCGCTTGCTTTTCACATAACCGGAGTTTTTGAGCGTGAACAATATCTGGTCCAGAAATTTTTTAGGAAGCTTTTTTCTTCTCGCGATATCTTCGCTTTTGATCAGCCCCTTGGCGTAATGCTCTGCCAGATCTATAAGGGCAAGGCACGCGTATTCGCTTTTAGTGGAAAGTTTCATGGTATGGACAGTATGTCATGGATAATTGTAAATTGATATACCTTTTATCAGACTTGTTGTATATCTAAATAAAAATTGACATTTGCCCCCGCCGCCTGCGGCGGCGGGGGCAAATATTCGATTATTTTTATAGTCTGGCAACAAGTCTATTGATTGTATAATAGTATTATCAAGAATTTATAGGATACATGCATATAATAATCAAGATAATTCTTTGATGAAAGATAAATAGTGAAGTTCAAATAATTAATAATACGAGATTATTTAATATGATCTCGAACAGCGTGATTGGAGATTGGATTTAATTATTTGATACAAAACCATCACGTTGAGGTATCATACTAGTTCTTTTATGAATTTCCTTTAAATCAAAAAATTAGATATTGTGGATTATTTTGTTCATTATTTTGTGTGAGTTCAATTTATAATCAATTATAATAAAATGATCATTTTAAAACAGTATCCGATGGATTTTTATCAGCATAATTTTACATTCAATGGGGATGCATAATTAAATGAGTAAAATAAATATACAAATTTTACGATACGTAGTTTATATATATTAGACTTGCTGCATAACTACTCATAATTATTCATTTTTGCCCCGCCGCCGGAGGCGGCGGGGCAAAAATCACTGATTATTGAGTTTAACAACAAATTTAATCTATGAAACTTATCTATTATGTCGTATCAAAATAATTTAAAATATTTTGAAAATAAGGCGAATTTATTAATTTTTTTTTGGAATCCACTTGTTAAGTTTGTATATTATATAGGGCTCTAAAACCCATACGGGCGGGTTTTACAAGTCTAAATTTCGTTATAGTGAACGATATTAAATAGGATGAAACATGTTATTAAAAAGAAATGATCGCAACAGAATGATGCAAGATTAAGAGAGATTTCCAGCTGCATCATTGCGCACAATATAAAATTTTTTAATATGGAGAGGTTAACTGAAGATGAAAACTATAAAAAAACTCATGTATCTTATCTTCGCATCCGTTCTTTCAATCGGCAGTATCGGTTGCAACGGTAACGTTTTCAGCTCTCTATTCGAAGACTCCAACAAGTCGCTGATGATGCTGGCCCTCGGGGGCGGCGGTGGCCCGGCGGCGATTAAATCGATTACCTCGACATCGACCAACGGCAGCTACGGCGCAGGGTCAGCCATCAATGTGACCGTTAACTTCAGCCGCAGGGTCACCCTGTCCGTCGGCACCCTTGACGTGACACTGGATACGGGCGATGTGGTTTCCGTAAGCGCGCCGTCGTATCCCGCCAGGGCGCTGACCGGCACCTATACGGTATCGGCAGGCGATACGAGCCTTGACCTGGATTCCGCAAGCATCGCCCTTAACGGAGGCGCCACCCTGTTGGACGGAAGCGGGGACACCGCGGATATCACGATTCCAACCGGTGAATCACTGGCGGACAACAAGAATGTAGTCATTGACGGCGATCAGCCGACAATACTATCAATCACCTCATCCTCCGGCGACGGCAGCTACGGCTCCACCTCCGATATCAACGTAACCATAAACTTCAGCGAGGCGGTGACCCTGTCCGGCGGCACCCTTGACGTGACCCTCAATTCCGGAAGTACGCTGAATCTTTCCGGCATCAGCGCAGTGGACACGAAAAGCGTCACCTATACGGTGAGCTTGGGAGATACCACGTCCGGAGCCGACCTGACGGTGACGAACGCGGTGCTCTCCGGCGGAACCCTGCGTGACGACGTGGACTTCAACCCGAACAATGCGGACCTGTCCCTCCCCTCCGGTCAGAACCTGGCGGACAACAAGAACATACAGGTTGACGGCGTTCAGCCGATAATAGAATCGATCACCTCATCCTCCGGCAACGGGATTTACGGCATCAGCGACGATATCGATATTACTATAAACTTCAGCGAGGCGGTGACCCTTTCAGGCGGGACCCTGGACCTTACCCTCAATTCCGGAAGGACGCTGAACCTCTCCGGCATCAGCGCCGCGGCCACCAAGAGCGTCACCTACACGGTGAGCCTGGGCGATACCACATCCGGGGCCGACCTGACGGTGACGAACGCGGTCCTCTCGGGCGGAACCCTGCGGGACGTCGTGACCAACAACCCGAACAACGCGGACCTGACGCTCCCCGCCAGCCAGAACCTGGCGGACACCAAGAACATACAGGTGGACGGCGTACGTCCGGTGATCGTGTCCGTCAACTCGGATAACGTGGCCGGCACCTACGGCGAAGGCTCCGCCATTAATATAAAAGTCAATTTCAGCGAGCCGGTTGTCCTGGCCGGCGGGACCATGGAGGTCACGCTGAATGTTTCTCCAACGGTAATGGTAAGCATCAATCCGTTCGCGCTCTCTTCATCCGCGAACGGCACCTACACGGTTGAGGCGAGCCATACTACCGGCGGCGCCGATCTGGATGTCCCGTCGGACGCGATCGTTCTGAACGGCGCGACCCTGCGCGACGCGGCCGGCAATGACGCGACGGTGCTGACGATACCGTCCGGCTATAACCTGGCCGATACTGAAGACATCATAATCAACGGCGTCGTGCCGAACATCAGCTCAATTGATTCGGCGTCGACGAACAAAACCTACGGAATCGGCGAAACGATCAGCGTAACCCTGCATTTCAGCAAGGCCGTGACCCTGGCCGGCGGGGACCTGTACATCACGCTGAACACCGGGGACGTGCTCGCCATATCGAGCATCAATAATGCCACTTCCGCGTCGGCCGATTACACGGTGAGCGAAGGCGACACCACCTTCGGCCAGCCTTCGGACCGGCTGACGGTTTCGAGCGTATCGCTGGAGGGCGGCGCGACGCTCAGGGATTCGCTCAGCAACAACGCGAACCTGGCGACCCCTCTCGGCCAGAACCTGGCGGATAATGAGGACATCAAGGTGGACGGCGTGCGGCCGACAATCGCCTCCATAGATTCATCGTCGACATCGCCAAAAACCTACGGCATCGGCGAGGTGATAAACGTGACCCTGCATTTCAGCGAGGCCGTGACTCTGGCGGGCGGCGGCACCCTGGACGTGACCCTGAGCACCGGAGACGTGGTGAGCATTTCGAGCATCAGCAACGCCACATCCGCGTCGGTGAACTATACGGTGAGCGAAGGCGACACCACCTCGGGAGCTGACCTGAATGTTAACGGCGTGGCGCTCTCCGGAGCGACGCTGCGTGACAGCGTGAACAACGACTGGGCGACCGGCCTCCCCTCCGGCCAGAACCTGGAGGATACCGAGGACATCAAGGTGGACGGCGTACGGCCGACGATATCCACGGCCGAGACCATGGACGCAGACCGGGACGGGAAGATCGACCACTATAAGATCACCTTCAGCAAAAACGTAAACGACAGCACATTCCCGGGTTACGTGGCGAACGGCCTGGGCGGGGCGCAGACCGACTGGCTCGTGGCCGGGTATACCGGCGCGGTGCTCGCCCACGGTACTGCGGCGCCGGTATCGGATACGGCAAATGATACTATTATCTATATCAGATTTAATGAAATTAGCTCCGGATATGACACCGGCGTCAAGCCGGACCTGACCACCACGGCGACGCCGGGCCTTGAAGACGCGACAGGCAACGCTCTGAACCAGGTGGGAATGGCGACCGTTGGTGAAACCGATACGGCTTCGCCGGTGATCGTCTCGGCCACCGGCGTAACCGGCACCACCGCGCTGAACGTTTTGTTCAGCGAAGCGGTGGACGGCAACGGCAGCACCGGCGGATGTTCGATGAATCTCATATCGACGAACTTTGTGTATGTGAACACCAGCGGCGCTGGAGCGGCCAGCATTTCAAGCATGGGCGGCGACGCCGATGCATGCGCCGATAACGCAGTGTCCCTTACCCTGAATACGGTCCTCATCGCCGGCGATGTGAACGTCGACCAGATACATGCTGCTGCGGCCGCCATATTCGATATGGCCGACAACGCGGCAGCCGTGACCCAGCTGGCCACGGTCACCGGCGCGATCTCGCCCTACGTGCTGGGCGTGACCGCCACGGGCGCCAGGAAGATACGCATTACGTACTCGGAGGAGGTGGACAACAGCACCGACCCGACCGGCGCGCGTAACTTTTCAAACTACACCCTCATCGAGGACCCGACCGAGACCGGCTGTGCCGGATCAGGATCGGATTCAATATCGATCGACACCGGCACGCCCATCGTGGAGGTCACCGCGGGCCTGATATTCGAGCTCACCACCACGGCGGACCAGTGCTCAACGACCACTTACCGCCTTACCGTGGCAAACGTGGTTGACGTGAACGACGGCGTCGTCCTGGTCGATCCGAAATACGGGACCTTCCTGGGCAACGAGCGGCTCAAGGTTTCTGCAGCCACCTGCCTCACCACACTGACCCTGGACGTGGTGTTCAACAAGGCGGTGGAGCCGGGAACCAGCACGGGCGGCGCCGAGGCGACGAACCGGTACTGGCTCACCGGCTCGACGAACCTGGGCTCCATCAACGGCGCTTCGCGGGGCTCCGGCGGCAATACGAACCGGGTCACCCTGACCCATGCGGTTGACCAGACCGGCGGTTCCTACACGGTAATCGGATCCAACGCTACCGACGGCGACGGCTTCGACGACAGCAGCTACGGCGCCATAGAGAACGAAGGCCTGCTGGAACCGCTGCAGAATTCGCCCCGCGACCGCGTGCTCTGGAGCGGCTGCGGCACTGCGATAGAATACTTTGACCAGGGCCCCATCGCCACCGACCCGTTCGGCGACAGCTCGGATTTCGGGTACCTGGCCTCGTACAACAGCAAGGTTTACATCGGACCCAACGTCAACGGCAACAGCGCCAACCGGTTCGACCCGGACGGCACCAATCCCGTGAGCACGTTCTTTGAGTTCAACAAGGACACCAGTACCGCGAACGGCACCGGAACCCATGATAACAGCGCGGCTACCAGGGACGGCGGCGTGGCAGTGCCCCCGTATGTGACAATCGGCCATTCCGGATGTACGGCAAATAATGCCGATCTCAATACCGGATGCGGCCCGGACAATGAAGACGGCCGTGGCCTCTTCGTCAACGGAACCATAAGCAGTACACAGTATCTCTTCATTACGGGCGGACGTTCAGCAGGGGATAACGACTACCTCTATTACACCACAGATACGGACACGACCCTCAATTTCAGTTTCGTCGACCTTTCCGCGACCTTCGGCGTAGTTTCGGGCAACAGGGGAACTGAATCAATCTATGTTTTCAACAGCAAGGCCTACTGGATGGAACCGGGGAACCAGGGCTACCGCCCCTATTTCGTGAAACTCAACAACCTTAACGCCCAGTCGGCCAGCGGCACAGACAGCGTATTCATGGAGATGCGGTACATGCAGGGTATCGGGAACTCGGCGAGCAACAGGCCCAACAGGGGAGACAGGACAGGGGGCACGCTCTTTGTGTTCAACGACAGGCTCTACATGGCCAACAGCGGTTCAGTCAGGGACGTCACCAACGGAGACTGGGATTGTCCGGTCGGCAGCACCAGTTCGTCGACGCCGGCCTGCATCAACAACGGGGGCATCATCAGGTCAACCAACACCGACCCGGCCGCTTGCAGCTCGGCCAATAACTGCGCCAACTGGGTCGACATCCCCCCCGGGGTCACCGGCGATACCGCCGTGGTGCACAACAAATTCACCGATTATTTCTCCAAGATACTGCCGGCCCTGGCCGACCTCATCCCGGCCGACCGGCCGATACCAGCATTCGCGGAATACAAGGGGAACCTCTACATGATACGGAACGCCTGCACCACCAATATGATTAATTCGGCCTGCACAGCGACCGGAGGCACCCCCTGCACGGACGACGTGGAATGCCCGTCAGGGAACGAGGCGCCGCAGCTCTGGAAATGCGTTCCCGGCACGACCGGCGGAGCGACTGAATGCGACGCCGGG
>Ga0154692_136_pt6 | contig 10703 bp, 11 predicted proteins | sample Rifle2008BG13ft_FD_116121 | JGI IMG/M metagenome (GOLD analysis project Ga0154692, IMG submission 116121) | Spirochaetes bacterium RBG_13_51_14
ACATTCTGGTGCGGGCCGAATCCGTTGAAGATGTCAGCCGGACCATGAAGCTGTGCCACAAACGCGGCGTACCGGTCATCCCCCGCGGCGCCGGCACCGGCGTTACCGGCGGCGCCGTTCCGGTGAAGGGCGGCGTGGTTCTGTCCCTGGAAAAGATGAACCGCATCATCGAAATCGACCGTGAAAACATGGTGGCCGTGGTGGAGCCCGGCGCAATCACCCGCGACATCCAGGAGACCGCGAAAGCAGAGGGGCTCATGTACCCCCCCGACCCGGCGAGCCTGGACTCCTGCTCAATCGGCGGTAACGTCGCTGAAAACGCCGGAGGACCGCGCGCGGTCAAGTACGGAACCACCGGGGACTACATCCTGGGACTGGAATTCGTCCTTCCCGACGGAAGCGTCATCACCACCGGCGGGAAAATCGTGAAGAACGCGACCGGCTATAACCTTCAGGGAATACTCATCGGCTCTGAGGGCACTCTGGCGGTCATCACCAAAATATTTCTGCGGCTGGTGCCGGCGCCGCTCATCACCGTCGATATGCTGATACCCTTCCCCTCCATCAGGGAGGCCGCGAACGCGGTCTTTTCAATACTGTTGAACCGTATCGTTCCCGCGACCCTTGAATTCATGGAGCGCGACGCCATTGATCTGGTGGCGGGATTTTTAAACCGCGAAATGCCGTTCCCCGATGCCGGCGCCCACCTACTCATCCAGATCGATGGCAGCTCGGAGCAGGCGGTGTTTACCGATCTCGAAAAAATCGGAAGGCTCGTCAGCGTCGAATCGGAAAATATCGTCATTGCAGAATCGCCGCTGCAGCGGGAGCGGCTCTGGAAGGCCCGTCGCTCCATCCGCGAGGCGATCCACGCCGAAAGTCCCGTGTTCCTGGCCGAGGACTGCGTGGTGCCCCGGTCGAAAATACCGGAATTCCTGACTGATCTGAAAGCATACTTCCAGTCAAAAGGGCTCCGGTCCGTCATGTTCGGCCATGCCGGCGACGGCAATGTGCACATCGACGTGCTCAAGGGGGACAAAAACTATGAACTCTGGAAGAGCGGCCTCCCCGAACTGAAGCGGGAAATATACAAGCGGGCGGTAGCACTCGGCGGCACGATAACGGGCGAGCACGGCATCGGGCTCCCCAGAAAAGAGTACCTTCACCTGGCGTTATCGCGCGAAGAAATAGATCTTCTCAGGCGCATCAAGCGGGCCTTTGATCCGAAGGGGATACTGAATCCGCACAAAATATTCGAATGACGAGCGGCGGGTCATTAACAACAGAATTATTGATGATAATTCAGCGCTGAACGACGGCCGCGTTTTCAAGTTTCAAAATCCGGATTGCATGACCTGTCCTACAGTCCGTCGTAGGTTCTGCTGTCCTTTTTCCTTTGCTCGTCCAGCTTGATTTTCTGTTCGTGCATTTCCTTGTCATCCTTGAGCTTCAGGTCAATATAGTCGACATAAATAATGCACGGAATGAGCTTGGAGCCGCGGCAATATTCGCTTTCCCAGAGCATGACCTTGTACCTTTTATCAATAAGCCATCTTCCAATCAAAAACGATTTGTTTTCTCTATTGAACTCTTCCCCGGGATAGTCGTTCGGCTGTCCGTACTTGTCTATGAGTCTCTGTTTAACTTTCGGGATTTCCCCGGCCCGAATCTCAACCTGGATAAAATATAACGTGTTTATATGATCGAAAAACAACTGCGTGTAAACCATTTCACCCGTCTCGATTTTCATGTCTTCGTTGGCAGAAAAGGTGACGTTGGTGTACTTACCTTTGATGAGATTCTTTACCTGCTGCTTCGATTGGCCTAAATAAAAATCTTTATATCCAACGCTCGATTCTTCCGAAAACACCGATGTCGATACCAGAAGGCTTATAATGCCTGATAATAATGTCGCTTGTTTCATAACCTTTCACCAATTGTTTAATAATCGACCTGCTGCGTATCTAAATAAAAACCGACTTCTCCGCCCGCAACCGCAGACGGCGGGCGGGGAATTTAAACTAGTGCAACGCCCACGTAATTAATAATTCTTTCACATGAGCGGCACTGGTATGCCAGTTCGGCAACAAGCCTGTTAATTTTATAGAATCTATAAAAACGATTAGTCAAGTATTTTTCCATATTAATATCCCTGCTCTCCAATATTCTTGTTGCAATATGACTCGCGTTTGAATAGATATGATCTCATTGCTCGCATGAATCGGCGTATATCATCAAATAATAAAAACCATGACAGTAAAGGGTAACCGTATGAACAAGGCGACCATCGGCGTCATCGGAGGATCAGGACTCTACGAAATTGAAGGCGCCAAAACCATTGAAGAGATTTCGCTCGATACTCCCTGGGGAAAGCCTTCGGACGCGATCGTCATCGCCGAGATCGAGGGGCATCGGGCCGCCTTCCAGCCGCGACACGGACGGGGCCACGTTCACCTTCCCCACGAGGTGAACTACCGGGCCAACATCGCGGCCCTGAAGATGATCGGGGTGCGGGAGATCATCGCCTTTTCCGCCGTGGGAAGCCTCAAGGAAGAGATACATCCGCTCGACTTCGTGCTGCCGGACCAGATCATCGACCGCACCCGGTCGCGACCGAGCACCTTCTTCGGCGACGGCGTTGCCGCGCACGTCTCCTTCGCCAATCCCTTCTGCAGCCGCCTCCACGGCGTCATCAAACCGGCGGCGGACGCGGTCGGCCTTACCATGCACACCGGCCAGACCCTCATCTGCATGGAAGGCCCCGCCTTTTCGACAAAGGCCGAAAGCAACCTGTACCGCTCCTGGGGGGCCGGCGTCATCAACATGAGCACCATCCCGGAGGCGAAGCTGGCGCGTGAGGCCGAGATCTGCTACGCGGTCATCTGCATGAGCACCGACTACGACTGCTGGCACGAAACCGAAGCAGCCGTCACCATTGAGCTGGTGATCGAAAACCTGATCACCAACGCCGGCAACGCGAAAAAGCTCCTGAAACTGCTCCTGGAACGGCTGGGGAGGGAGCGCGGCTGTGAATGCGAAAAAGCGGCGAAGAACTCTATGATCACGGTTGAGCATAAGCGGAACAAGAATCAGATCAAAAAGCTCAGGACGATTCTGCCGGATTACTTCTAAAGGTGCTCATACACGTACTTATTCAGTATGTGGCTCGCGCCCGGAGACATATCCTCGAACTTGACGGTATAATATACCGCGCCGCCCTCATCAACGGTTTTGGTGGCGATTATCTGGGATTTGATCTTAAAATTAAAATCCATTGCGGTGAATTCAAGGTAATACGGGTAATTGAAGTCCAGCTTCTGAGAAAATCTCAGTATCGCTTCATAGTCATTGATCTTATATATGGTGCATGGTATTTTCTCTTCGCTCTCTTCTTCGTGAGCCGATCCGGCCCCATCTTCGACAGGCACCTGTTTTCCTTTCTCCCCCTCTAGAGCCTGTTCAAGCTCCGCAATCTCTTTTTCCTTCAGAAGATGTTCAATCTTTGAAATCTGAGCCGGTATTATCACATCGATATACGGATGTCTCGTCTCCTCCCGCCGTTCGACTACATCCGGGATTGCAATATGAATGGATGCTCCGTCCCGGCCCGTGATGGGCGCAGTGAATTCATACACGGCGTCCCCGACCCGGAACAGGTGAAAGGTTACCGGTTTCTTTACAGGGGCATCGGCCAGATCTCCCGGGCTCCCGAATATTTTCAGGAAGAGGTTCTTCCCGTCCCGTGAAGTAATTTTCCCCAGGAAAACCTTTCCGGCGACCGGTGAAAAATAAATGAGCTGTTCTTCATCGACATCCTGTATGCCCTTCAAGGGCTTCTTGAATCGGGTGTGGTAATAGAGTTTGTCGTATATGACGGTAATATCCCTGCATATCAAACGCTGGGAGTCCTCACTTTCATCGGTTGCCCGCGCGTGCGCGAGGAACCTCCCGATCGCCCCTTCAAAAAATTCCGTTTTTTCAAAAAGCAGGTTCGGATTTGAAAAGCCCAGAATTTCTACAAGGCTGTTGATTATTTTAATCTGAAAATTGGAAAGCCCCATCCGCTTCAGCCTGAAGAGAAAGAGCTGGGTATTATGGATCCTCTTGTATTTCATTTTCTGGATTATTTTTATGATCGCTATAAGGCCGACGGGTATGGATAAAACGCCCAGAAACAGGAGGACATCCTGGGCTGAAGCCTTATGCCACGTTATGCCTAGTACAGTTATTATGTCCATGGTCCCGCTCCCTGCAATCCGGTAAGGGTACCGTTTTATTAAAATCCGAATGATGCTATGATGAACGTATCAATGTTCACATAGCGTGCAAGTCCGTCGAGCGACCGTGAATTTATGTAATCGTAGCTGGCGGCGATTCTTTTCCGCTCATGTGTATACCCCAGCTGCGATCCCATTGTAATAAGTATCGATGGCGTGAACCTGAAGTCAAGCCCGAAGCTCCCGCCATACCGGTCGATGTTTACATGCTCCTTGAAGCGATTACTGCTCCGCCGCTCCCGGGTGGTGCTCACGCTCCCCCCCAGGGCAATCGTCACCGGTCCCGACGGAAGAACCTCAATGCCTCCCCGGATAATGTACCGTCCCTTTTTGTTTACCGCCAGGTTGTTCGTTATGCCGAAAAATCCGGTAAACTCATCGCATCTGAGCTCCTTAACGCCGTAACTCACCGGAATTTCGTATTCTCCCTCAAGGGCGACGGCGATATATGAGCCCAGCCTCCGGTAACCTCCCGCGGTCATGGATAAGCCACGGTCATACTGCATGGCAAAGGGTTCGGACACGCTGCCTGCGAAAAACAGCGTTGCGCTGAAATCAGCCATCGTGTAATAGATTCTGGTTTTCTGCCAGCTGAACCTGCCTGATCTGATCATCAGTCCGATCTGTGAATCAGGATCGCGGTAAGAATAACCCACCACCAGCTCGGCCGAGACCCCCTCCATCCTCATGCTGGCATGATTCTTTGCCAGAAAGGCCGAGTTTGTGCTGCTGATAAAACCGTAGTCATCCTTTTTTCGGGTATACCCGGCGGCGATTTGAACGCCGATTGAATGATTGCCGGCGACAACACTCCCGAATGAAAAAACGAAACGGGGCGACACCTTCATGAAATCACCGCGCACAAGTTCATAATATATACTGCCCGTCATCACGCCGGCCACGGACCGTTCATATTCCGCATAAAGTCCCTGGTATGGATTATCGGTATCAACCGCAATGCCGATCGCGCCTTTCCCGACTTTTCTGCAATATGACAGATATACGCTTCCGGTTATATATTTCGTATCATGAACCCGGGCGTCATTAATCCAGGTATTCAGGTAGCTGTCATAGGAATATCGGCGGAGATAGTATGGCGTAGAAAGAAGAATGAAGCCGATTGAATTAGTCTCCCTCTGGGCCGTCATGATCGAGGGATTTCTCACGACATCGAGCGAACCGTCGGAGGAAACGGCCTGCAGCTGGCCCATCGAAAACGCGCCGGCGAAAGCGAATTTCCCGGTGCAAAACGAAAGCATCAGGGTCAGAAGAAAAAAAAATAAACGGGCCTTCTTCATCGATAATTCCGGCATCCTTTCGACAGGGGGTACAATAACGTAGTTATTTTACAAAGTCAAATAAAAAAATTATTGATGCAATTCGGCTCATCCCGTATCATTATCTTGTTTGTCTGAATAAAACGGCATCACTGATGCGCATGGATCTCTAACAGTCGGCCATGATAATTGATTTTCACACGCACATATTCAGCGCGGACGTCTGCAGGAACCGGGAGCCCTTCCTGGCCGACGGGCAATTTCAGTCCATATACGGGATGGCGGGTGCCACGCTTATCGACCATCGAGATCTTGCGAATTTCATGCTGCGGTCGGGCATCGACCGCGCCGTCGCCATGGGCTTCCCCTGGGAGCGCGAAGACTTCTGCGCGGCGCAAAATGAATACTTCCGCACCGTCGCCGAATCCTCCGGCGGAAGCATCATCCCGTTCGCATCGGTGCCGGTAAACAGGACGGCTCGCATCGATGCGTGGGTGCGCGAGATCAAAGACATGGGATTTCGCGGTGTCGGCGAAGTAAGCTATTACCGGAACGGCATGAATTCCGAAAGCATCGAGCATCTGAGAAGCCTGCTATCTGCGGCCCGGAGCTATTCACTCCCCGTGTGCCTCCATGTCAATGAGCCGGTGGGGCATCGCTACCCGGGAAAATACGATCCTCTTTTACAAGAGGTCCACGCGGCCGTGGCCGAGAATCCTGATGTCGTTGTTATACTGTCTCACTGGGGCGGCGGCCTTCTCTTTTATGAACTCATGCCCGAAGTATCACGTTCATTAAAAAACTGTTATTATGATACGGCAGCTACTCCCCTCCTCTACGCTGACGAGATATACGGTATCGCGTACAGAATAACCGGCTCAAAGAAAATTCTTTTCGGGACCGATTACCCTCTTCTGTCCGCCGACCGATACATCGATGCCATCAAAAAGAGCATCCCGGATGAAGAGTCCCTCGGCGACATACTCGGGATGAATGCCGTCCGGCTTCTGAAAATCACGTGATACGCCATAGGGAGCGCATCCCTTCCTATTTCCCTGATCTGTGTTCCTGCAGCCGTATCTCACCCAGCTTTTCTTTGAGCTTAGCATCCTTCTTAACTTTTTCAAACATATCCGTGAACTGCTGATAGGTGTAGCCGTATTTCTTTGTGACCTCTTCCACTTTCACTGTATCCAGGTCCGGGCTCGGCAGGTTTATTTCTAGTTCTATCTTTGCGTAATCCTCAAGGGACATCTCCTTTTTTACCTTGCAGGAAACCGCGAGAATTAAAGACAGCAGTATCATTGGTATTATATTAAAGAAACGCATACGCCCTCCTCGGTGAACGGTAATTTATATCTCATGAGGCTCGATCGGCGCCCTGCACGAGACATTTAACATATACGGTTTGTTTCAATAATGTCAAGGACAAATCCTCCCAATGCCGGGTCCGCTACAGCGACATCCACCGGGAGGAGCGCACTACCTGTTCGAATACACCAGGTTCCCGTTGCAGATGGTGTGGATTACCGATCCGTACAGCTCCCTTCCGATGAAAGGGGAGTTCTTGCACTTTGACAGCATGAACTCCTCGTCTACGAGGATCTTCTTTTCCGGATCTATGATCGTCACATCCGCCACCTTTCCCGCTTTTAATTCGCCGCGATCGATCTTGAGTATCCTGGCCGGATTCACGGTCAGCTTTTCAAAGGCCTCCAGATATGAAAAGCCGTTCTCCCGCACCAGCACCGTGATTATCAGGGGCACCGCCGTTTCGAGTCCCACGATCCCGAAGGGCGCGTATTCAAGCTCCTGCATCTTTTCATTCAGCGAATGGGGAGCGTGGTCGGACGCGATCACGTCGATGATGCCCCGCCTGAGGCCCTCGATGATCGCCTTCCGGTCATCTTCGGTTCTGAGGGGCGGCTTCATCTTCGCCATTGAAAGATATTCGGCAACGGCGTCATCGGCAAGGGAAAAATAGTGCGGCGCCGTCTCGCAGGTCACCGTTATGCCGTCGCTTTTGGCGCGCCGGATGATCTCAACCGATCCCCCGGAGGAAATATGCGCCACATGCAGGCGGCCTCCCGACAGGCGGGTGAGGATGACGTCCCGCGCGATCATAACCTCCTCGGATTCCCGGGGAATCCCCTTGAGCCCCAGGAGCGTCGAATTTTTCCCTTCATTCATAATCCCCTCATCGGCCAGGTCCAGGTCTTCCGAATGGGCGATGATCGGCACGTCAAACATCCGCGAATACTCGAGTGCCCGCCGCATGAGGACGGAGCTCATCACCGGCATTCCGTCGTCAGAAAAGGCCACGGCCCCGGCGTTTATCAATTCCCCCATCTCGGATATTTCCTCGCCCTTCAGTCCTTTCGTGATGGTGGCCACGGGGTAGACGTTAATGGGCCCTTTCTCGGCTTCCAGCTTTATAAAACGCACCAGGGCCTGGTTGTCGATAACGGGATCGGTATTGGGCATGGTGCACACCGAAGTAAAGCCGCTCTTGGCAGCCACCTGTGATCCGCCGAATATCGTCTCCACGTCTTCCCGGCCCGGCTCCCGGAAATGGACGTGCATGTCAATGAGGCCCGGCAGGACCAGACAACCGGACGCATCGATGACGGTGTCGCCCTTGCGAACGGAGATGCCGCGGGAAACATCGGCTATGGTTTCGTTTTCGATGAGCAGATCCAGGGTTTCATCGATCTTTGATGCAGGGTCGACCACCCTGCCGTTTTTAATTACTATTCTCAATGGCGCCTCACTCCTCGTTCATTTCCTCCAGCGGCGCGCCCCCTGCGAGGAGGTAGAAAATCGCCATCCGCACCGCCACGCCGTTGGTGACCTGTTCGTTAACGATAGCCTTCGGACTCTCCATGACCGCGTCGTCAATTTCAATGCCACGGTTCACCGGCCCCGGATGCATCACGATAACGTCGTCCCTGCACCGGCGGAACCGCTCGACGGTCAGCGCGAATTGACGATGATACTCCCGGAGCGATGGGAAGAGGGAACCCTTCTGGCGCTCCTTCTGGATCCTCAGGAGATTGATCACGTTCAGTTCGGGAAGCAGCTCGTCCAGGTTGTAGCTGATGTCAACGCCGTACAGTTTGAAGTCGTCCGGCACCAGGGTGGGCGGTCCGCAGATGGTCACCTTCGCGCCGAGTTTTGTAAAGGCCTCGATGTCCGAGCGTGCCACGCGGGAATGCTTGATGTCGCCGATGATGCCGATATGGAGCCCCGCCAGGGTTCCGTCATCCAGGCTCTCCCGCTGTTCCATGATTGAATAGGTGTCAAGGAGCGCCTGGGTCGGGTGCGCGTGGAAGCCGTCGCCCGCGTTGATGACCGACGCATTAATGTTGCGGGATAAAAAATGCGGCGCCATCGACGCCGCATGTCTCATTACGATATAATCCACCTTCATGGCCTCCAAGGTGTGCACCGTATCGATGAGGGACTCCCCTTTTACCACGCTGGACGTGGCCACTGTAAAATTGATGAGATCCGCCGAAAGCCGCTTCGCCGCCAGCTCGAAGCTGATCCGCGTTCTGGTCGACGGTTCATAAAAAAGCGTGCACACGGCCTTGCCGCGAAGAACCGGAACGCTCTTCACTGATCGGGTAAAAATGTCTTTAAAATATTTGGCTGATCTGCAGATAAGAAGAATCTCCTCCACAGACAATGACTGAATATCAAGGAGATCTTTTCTTTTAAGGGAATTCATATTAGAATCTAATACATATTTTACAGTCTAAAATTGTCAAATTAATTATCATCATCCCTAAAATAATTTAATGAATTGGACCTGGTAGTGATAGACTTGTTTCGTATCTAAATAAAATTGATATTTGCCCCACCCCCACAGGCGGCGGGGGCAAACAATTCAATTATTATGTTAGTTTAGCAACAAGTCTATCATTAATGTCCCGTGGTAATGAATTTAACGATATATACAAATATTTTTATTGACTTTGCCGACATTATGTACATATATGATAATTATGAAAAATGCTGGGAATACTATCTGAATCTCTCAAGCAGTCGAGTAAATAGTAACCTGTTACGCTATCCATTACGTTCTCATCTCGCTAATAGCCCATGATTTCATAATGCTTGACGCTGGGATTCATTCTACTTAATATTAATATGAGGATGTATATATGAATGATAATAAAGAAGTAAAAATCCACCTGTCAATAAAGCCAACATGGAGCATTTTAAAAGAAGTACATGAAAAAACAGAAACATTCCTGAAAAACAAGAACTTTAAAATTGATTTCATTGAAGCAACGATCATGTGCGGGGCAGAGCTGGTGGAGAACGCGATAAAATACGGATCGGAGGACGAAGGTCACAGTATTATCACCTTCGACCTCACCACCCATGAGGGGGAGGTGGTCATCACCGTCACCAATGGCATAAAGGACGAGAAAGATGCGCTGAATGTGAAAACCCACATAGATAAAGTAAAAAGGACCGATGACCCGGGCAAGCTCTATACCGAGCGGCTCATGGAGCTGATGGAAAATCCCAAACCGGGTGTCAGCCAGCTCGGTCTTTACCGGATAGCCTATGAAGGAGAATTTAAGCTTGACTACATCTTTAAAAATAAATTATTATCGGTTATCGCTCAAAGGAAATACTGATCGGGACTGAGGTGACTTATGGTAATGTGCAATATCAGGATAGTCACTTCAAAACGAAGAGGAGACATTGTATGAATTTAAAAGACAGTAATCTTGAAATAACGCTGCAAGAAGGGCCTAAAAATATTGTGGCCTGGATTGGAAAGAGCGAGGCCAGGGATCCCTCATCAGTAATAATTCCATATTTCAAACAAATATTCAATAAATTAAAGGGTAAAGAGCTTGAAATAAAATTCGAGCAGTTAAAATACATGAATTCGTCAACGGTGCCGCCGATCATCCAGTTAATCAAGGATCTTGAAGAAAACAGCGTGACATCAACCATTACCTATGACAAAAATTCAAAATGGCAGGTTGCCTCGTTCAAAGCGCTGGAAACAATCGTTCGGACGATGGATCATATAACCGTGAAAGGTGTCTGATAACCGCGCGAGAGGCTGGCCCCCTGCATTTCGAGTCATGCGTTGCATTAATCCTGTGACTCTTTCCTGAGAGGT
>Ga0154692_149_pt1 | contig 10679 bp, 6 predicted proteins | sample Rifle2008BG13ft_FD_116121 | JGI IMG/M metagenome (GOLD analysis project Ga0154692, IMG submission 116121) | Spirochaetes bacterium RBG_13_51_14
GGTAATTATAATATCCTGGAGCAGATTGTGTCCGATGGGATCAGGGTGAAAGTGCCCACCAGTTGTAATCCCCGGCCCGGCTATGATCTCAATATAATAAACCGCATTCTCTTGGGAAAGCAGAACTACCTGGAACGATGTTTACAGAAGATTGGCGTCATGCCGAATTATTCCTGTGTTTGTTATGACAGCGTAAATGTTCCCGCCTTCGGCGACAGGCTCGGCTGGGCTGAATCCAGCGCTGTTCAGTTCGCCAATTCTGTACTTGGCGCACGCACGAACCGAAACACTATAAACATCGACATGTGTTCCGCCCTGACGGGGGTTACCCCGGAATTCGGTTATCTGCTTGATGAAAACCGGCGCGGCCAGCTCATGGTGAAACTCGAAATCGATCGCATGGATGCCAGTGCTCTGGGTTACATCCTGGGTCAGAAGGTGGTTGATAAGGTGCCGGTGGTTGAGCACTACCCGTTTACGCGGGTTGAATTGAAAAACATGGGCGGCGCCATGGCGGCTTCTGGAGGGGTGGCGCTGTTTCACATCGAAGGGCTTACTCCCGAAGCGCCTGACTTGAAAACAGCTTTTGACGGCAAACCGGAAAGCACGATCACCATTACCCAGAAAGATCTCGACGATCTGCGCACGAGGCGGCCCGAACGTGCTACCTCGGTAGTATTCGGCTGCCCACAGATGACGTACGAGGAAGCGATGGATTTATCCGGACAATTTAAAGGAAAGAAGGTGCGCCTGCCGACCTGGTTCTGCATGATCCCCGAAGCAAAAGCCCGGTTTGAAAAGACCGAACAGGGCATCGGAGTAATGGAAGCAGGCGTCGCAATTTACGATCACTGTCCCCTTACGGCGCTTTCCGTTCGCATCGGCAACAAGCATGTTCTAACATCATCGGGCAAGTGCTTTTATTATCTGAAAGGGGCGGATTACGGAACTACAGATGATTGCCTCGAGGCATGCGGGGTGGAAAGATGAATACAATTAAAGGTCGTGTGATGGTTGACGGTCATGGGGAAGGAATAGCGCTTGTCACAAGAATGCCGATGAACTTCACGGCAGCGTTCACAAAGGGGGGCAATATTCTTCCCGGCATGCGGTCCGCCTTTATGGACCGGCATCATGAGCTGTACCGGCAGAAGGTAAAAAACAGGGTCCTCGTTTTTCCCGCCTGTATCGGATCCACGGGAGCCGGCGGCGCATTGGTGGAGCTCATGTTCGCCCGGGAAGCGCCCGCCGCCATGATCATCCAGAGGGCTGATTCGCTGCTCGTTGCCGGAGCTGTTATTGGTGACGTCTGGTTCGGCCGGGGATTCCCCGTTATCGAATACGGATCGGACGATATCTATGAAAAAATCCATACCGGCGATCATGTGGAGGTAGACGGCACGACCGGAGAAATCCGAATCATAACCGGTGGAAAAAATTCTCTTCCCTGATCAATCCAGGAATGAATTGGAGTGCTTCCAAATTCATGGGACACACTCCAAACATATAATTAGAAGGTGGTGATATGAACAAAAAAAATAGAGATACTATCCTTAAAATCACCCCTATTGTGGGTTGGATTTATATTGTGATTGGAATTATTTTCCCCTTTGAAAATTTATTCTTTTTTGTTATCTGGATCATTGATGTATTGCTCTGTGTTGGGCTGCATGCACTCCAGCTTTTTGTCTCAATCCCCATAGCAAAAAAGAAAAATATTTCCGCCTATAAGGCGATTATCATGACCATGATTTTCGGTGCTACGTGGTGGAAACCATTGAAGGATTAAAATTGAGGATCATACAGATAATTATGCAAATTCATCTGCCGTAACAAATCATAGAACAATATCGGCGATGTCAATAACGGAATCCCCCAGATCAAGCATCGCATTGATGAAACTCAATCTGAAAAAACGACGCAGATCACTGACGGAAATGATTTCCTCTTCAATGATTCCTTCCGACAGGAGCGAATCCCTCTTGGTCCCCTTCAACAGCGGGGTCGAAGGCGTAACCCATCGATCTCCGTCATAACATGTTATATTGCTGAAAGAGGTATCCGTAACCAGGTTGTTCTTTATGATCAGGATATCATCGCAGTCCTCCTTTTGCTCTAGCAGCTTCTGTATGGATTCCCGGTCTTCATACTTGTAAGCATAATCGATGACGTCATCATAAACAGCCTTGAGGCTTCTGATTATCCTCCGTTCGTACCGCACAAATTCAACCGCGATAATATCGTGCGCATACACCACCCTGCACTTGAAGACGCCGCTGCGGCAGGATGAAGGGACCGTCAGGACTCCCCCCAGATCAATATGATCGGACCTTCCGAAAAGAGCGGAACGGGCTGAATTCATCCGCCTGTTGTGGAACGTTAGGTTGCGCGGACGGCCGTCCTCAACTTTTATTGATTCTACTAATCGGCACATACACCTTGTCAACCAGCTCATTATATTCGGATCGGGGATCGCTGTATACGGTTATGCCCCCGCCGCTTTTATACCAGACTGCGCCGTTTATTTTTTCCAGATACCGGATCATCACCGCGCTTTTCAATGTCTCACCGTCGCAATATCCAAAAACGCCCGTATAATATCCCCGGTCGTACTGTTCAGCCTTTTTGATTATCTCCACGGTCTTTTTTTTCGGAGCGCCGGTAACCGAACCGGCGGGGAGCAGCGACGCCATGATCGTGCCGATTCTCTTGCGATAATCCTTATCAAGCTTCCCGGTAATCAGGGAGCTTACCTGTAACAGCTCCTTGCTGTGCGTTTGAATTCTGTCGATATACCTGAATTTTTCCACCCTGACATCCTTCGCCACAATATTCAAGTCATTTCTGATCAGATCGACAATGGTGATGTGCTCGGCGAATTCTTTCTCGTCAGCCAGAATGACTTTCTCCGCGTCCGGTACCGCTGCGTCGATAGTCCCCTTCATGGGGCAGGATGATATGACGCCGTCCGCAATCGCAACAAAGGTCTCCGGAGAAAAAACGATAAATTGATCCTTGAAGAAAAGCTTGTACCGCGCGGTGCTGCCATACAATATCTCACGGAAAGACAGGTCGGTAACCACCCTTGTCGGGAACGTAAGGTTCAGGAGATAGGAATTCCCCTCGCGCTGATTTTCAACAACGAAATCAAAAGCCTCTTTATATCGGGAAAAGGGCATTGGATATTTCTCGAAAATAAATCCGTTTCTGTTTATCGGCTTGTCGTCAAAATTGCTGATTCCATCTATGTAATACAAAATATCATGATCACGGGCATCAGCCAGAGGCATGATAACGGGCCTGGCCGCATCGAAATCTATTATAAAGAGAAAAGGAATCCCTCGCTCCCCGAAATAATTCATCTTCTCGATCATGTTTATAGCGTCAATCATCTGCGATTAACATCCTGTATATTACGTTCAATTCTTATCCGGTTTGAAATGAAAAAGAGGTTTTTGGTGCGCACATGTGCCACAAAAGAATTATAATGCCGATTCATCAAAAAAGCTATTATTTTCCGTGAGTGTCCGGCAAAAACCGAAAAATTATCAGACAGGATGATAATGCTTCAGAATGGCCGATGCATTGTCGCCGCTTCTCTTCAAGGTCTTCCGCGCGTATGAAGAGAAGATGCATTGATGGGGAGGCGTTCTCCGCCATGAGGCGCGGCGCTGATGGCAGGCGAACGCCGGCCATCAGCGCCGTTTATCACGATTACACCTTCAATACAGGATCATCTTACTTCGGTTTTTCGGGCGGCTGCGGGCACTTCTCGAACTGCCACGACAGCTCATCCTGAAACCGGCCGGTAACCGGGTCCCTCGGGGTAATTTCCACATTATTAACATTATAAGCTTTAATTGTACCGCGCACCATGAAGTTATTGTAGTACATTATTGTGAATATCCCCAGCCGGACTTTCACCGGCGTAAAGGCATAGAGCGTGGTTTTCGTTTGATCCCAGGGGACGCGTTCATCAAACTCATGCGTTTCCACGGACAGATTGAGAAGCAACAGGTAGATGTTGTGATAATTTATGGTCGGGGAACGGAGATTACATTCTATCGTGCCTTGAATGGTGTAATAGGATGTCCCGACCGGTAGCTCGCCTACTGTGATAAAGATCGAGGCGTCAAGGCATCTGCTTAATTTATCCTCCTCCCAGATATATTCCGTGATCGGCCTGTCCCAGTTAATTTTCCACTCGATGCCCCCTTCCACGCCTGTCTCGATGTCCATTGATGCTTCAGGACCATAGAGATTATTCAGTGTGGCGGCGCAGGCTTTGACCGTGTACACCGTCCTGGGGTTCAAGTTTCTGATCTCATAGGTTACGCCGTTCCACGCGAGGCTCTCATTGCTGCCGTCGTACGTATCAATCGACGACCAGGGGTAATCTGTTTTATCCCTTTCCCTCCACTGTATGACATACCGGCACTGGTTGGACTCGGAGTTCAGTTTCACGATTATGGCCCGCTTATTCACGCCGAGGGCCATGTACGGCTGTTCCCGGGGTGCCTCCTTCGGATACGGCATGATGAACCTGATATTGTCTCCGGAGCCGTTTCTGTCAAAAGCGAACTTCGCGTCGCTGGTACCGTTCAGGGGCGTGCTTTTCCCCACGACCGCTACGACATAGTACTGGTGCGGCTCGCAATTTGGAATGACATAGTTGAAGGAGGAGTCATTCTCTGCATACACCTGCCCGACATCCCAGTTGTAACGGTCCGCTGCAAGGGGGGCGCTGTTCGCGCCGTCCCACTTGACCGCGTCCAGGGTCAGGGGATGCTGATACGCTGCTTCGCGGTCGAATTTCTTCCACCACACCTCGAAGAATTCAGCATAGCGTGACTCGATCTTACTTATATGGATGCAGCCACTGCCGGGCGCCACCTTAAATGCCGGCAGATCGAGCTTCGCTGGAGGCGTTTCCACTAGTTTGTCAGGCTGTTCTATGATGGCGCTCACCAGGTATTTTCTCTGTTCCATGGGTGAGAAGAAATAGGCGGTGCCGCTCCTCACCTTCTCGAACAGGCCCATGGGACTCGCCGCGAACTCGCTTGGGGAGTCTATACGCCGTTTCGCGACGGTTTCTTCAAACCGGGACGCATCGGTCTCGTCGAGCCGGTTCCAGTATTCTTTAAAATCACTCTCGAGCGGTCCGGTGACGATGCAGTTGACATCATCCCGGTATCCCGGGTCTATGTTGATGTTCTTCATCCAGAAGGTGTCCCGATACCGGTTTTCGGCAACCGTGCGGATATACAGGTCTACCTGGTCGTCGCTGCTTCTGAACACGTTATGGAACGGATTGGCCTGTCCCGCCGGCGGGGCGAAATAAATGACGAAGTGCTGTCCCCGGTGGTTTTCCACAATGCTCGAGAAACGGCAGTCGATCTCCCTCCCCTCTTTGCCGAGGTCGTCATTGGCAAGCTTGAGCCTCCACCAGCCCGAACCTTCGTTGAAGTTCACTTCAAGGTCCACGGCATTGAGTCCGAACGACCGGGTATATGCCGCTGGATTAGTGTCCCGTTCCGATTCAGGCACCCATTTGAAGGGCGTCATGACGCGCTGGAATCGATACTGATCATACTCGACATTCACATAAACCGATCCCATGTTCGATTCAGTATTTGCAATGACCTCCTCAATCTCATCGATTCCTCTGTAACAGTTCTTGTTGACCGAATAGATTTTTACTTCATATACGCCCGGCTCAGGAGCTTCATCCAGTCCGTTGTAGGGATGATCCAGCTCGATCATATTCAAACCGCAGTGACCGCGCACCTGTTTGAAGTGCGTATTGACGCTGTTATAAACGGGATTGAGCGGTCCATAACAGCGGATGAGGAAATACTCCGCGTTGGGTATTTCGCTGATGCGCACATGGAGCGTGTTTTTATACAGGCTCATCACGCTGAAATTGAAATTCTTTGATGGAGCGGAATTTGTGGCGTCATACACATCCGCCCTCGATTCGATCGAGCCGTTGGTATTGCTCGGCGTTTCAACATCGACGTCGTAATTTACGCCGCGGGCGAAAACGTCGACAGAAAAGTCGGAAGCGGTGATCAACCCCAGGGGAATCCCATTGACGTCAATCGTCTTGCTGTTCAGGTATGTGTCATTGGCGAATTTTTTCAGATCCCTTGCGCTCACTTTCACCATCCGGGATATGTTGTTTAGCGGCCTCCGTTCGGTGATCTTGATGATGTAATACCGCGCGTACCGCGAATCATCGATATGGACTTTCAAACTGTTCACGCTTCCTTCCGCCTTATGGCTGAAGCTTGCCGGAATGCCGTTCGGTTCCGCTTCGGTCGGCTCGGTGGTGTACCTGAAATCCCACCAAGCCTGCGGAGAGGTTTCCGCGCCTGGTTCGATCGGACGCGGGACCCCGCCGCCTGAGCGTTCGTCAACCGTGCCGTCGAAGAGAAACCGGGATTCCTTCAGGTACACGTCAAGCTTGACCACATCGCCCTTGTAGACGGTGCCGAGACTGACGGACCGCGCCAGCTCCTCGCCGCTGTCGACCAGCGCGTTCCACCGCGTATCGAAGCGCATCAGCTCCCCGCTCTGGAGCGGCGTATACACGAAAAGGTCGAAGTGCTCCATGAAATCCTGGATGTTGAACAATACTATCTCATACCGGTCGCCGGCCCAGATGGGATCGTTGATATCCCCTTCGTAAAACTTGCCGTTGTGCAGTATCACCCAGTATTTGCTCTTGAGCAGCTCATCGGATGATAGGGGCTCGTTCTCGTCGTAATTGGTGTTATCGCTCTTGTTAAAGGGATTGTATTTCTGGTTGATATAATTTCCGAAAACGTCCCGATCGTTGCCGATCCTCTTGATCGTCTCTATCCGTCTGAGATTGTTGAACTCATCCGTATAGGTCTTTACCTCCGTGGCAAAATAATCCCACTCGTTCCCATCCACGTTGCTGGAATAGCGATACTCGTGCCCGTCTTCTGTTGTATCGCCGGCGTACGCTTCATGCCACCAGAGCCCTTCCTTTTGAACCGTCAGATCCCTGTTCTTCGCATCGTGTACCCAGTTTTCCCCGCCCTTGAGAGGCGAGCGGAAAATATTGAAAAGCGCCTTTTTCAGCGAGATACCGGGCGTCATCTCCCCGTTCTCATCAACATCAAAGGATGCGACGCGGTAGATGTCCCGCCGGTTGGGTGACACGGTCCTGACGACCGCGGTGCGTCCCTTCGCCCCCTCCTCCACCTGCGTGAGGTTATCGATTCCCGGCTGATAGCATGAATCATCGACCAGGGTCATGTCGTAACTGAACGTACTGATCACCGGGATGTATCCATTTCTGAGCGCCAGCCTGATTTTTTCCGTGTTGAGGCTGTCAACGACGACCGCGAAGGGCGTTGTTTCATCACCGCCGCCGATCTCAACCTCAAAGGGACGTCCGTCCTCAAACTGGAGCGGGAAAGTGGCCAGCGCGTCGAGTTTGCCGCTGGGGAGCTTCAGGAGCAGGGTGCACTGCACGTGCGAAATCTTCACCGGAATGTCGCCCGACTCGTTCTTGAAATACATGGCCGTCCGCACGATGCCGGCGTCGGGCCCGTAGCTTATTTCGTCGCTTGAGATCTCGCTTCTCCGGTATTTGTTCTCCATCTCCATCACTTTCGTGTCCTTGAGCTCGATGCCGCTCCCGTCCATGTTGTCCACAAAATTGACATCATCAAACACCGTCCTTTCGCTCATTGACGAGCGGTTGAAGCTGTTGGAAAAACTCCAGTTCTCGCTTCTGGTCGTCTTCTGGGTGAAGCCCGCTGCCGCCCCCATGCTGTATAATTGCATCACGCCGAAATTAAAGCTGCTGTTCGTCGACAGCTCGTCGGAAAAGTTGTATCCGTATGAGTTGGCGTTGCTTCCCCCGGCGGAGTCGCTCTCCTTGACCACATAAGGGGTGGTCTTCTCGTTTACCTTCGCATAGTGGGTCTCATCCATGTTCTTCGATTTCGTTATCCTGGTGTTTTCCTCGCTGATCGTCTCCGAATATATTTTCGTCTGTCCCGTGCTTTTATATTCAATCTCCATGATGATGGGATGACTCGTCCGGACCGTGATCCGGGGATAATCGGTGGTATAGGGATTTCCCCCCAGTGCCGCTTCCTGTTCATTGGGGATGCCGTCCCCGTCCCAGTCGGTGATGATGGTCCTCCCGGTGCTGTCAGTGTACGAGCCCATCAGGTATGACGGAACCGTCTGTCCCAGAGTTTTACTGAACAGGGGGTGCAGGTCCGGCTCCGGCCTGGTTCGATCATGTACGATTGTACCGACGGCAAGCTGCGTGGGCCGTGTACTGTACGTGCCGATCTTGCCGCATGAATATAATACTGCAGAGGATATCATGCATGATACCATGAGCAATTTCTGAAAATTTTTCATATCATTCTCCCTCCAGATTTTTGTATTAACGATAATTGAATTTCTCCCAGCACCGGTATGCATTCGTTTCCCCTGATTGCGGGTTTCGTGCGTCACGCTATTCCATGCATGTGATGCCGATCGGTCAATACGAGGCCGTCGGTCTTCACGGACATGCGCTAATGTATCGAAGCATGATTGTATGCATGTGGTGCTTACCGGGTGAGCAGCATAAAGCGGGGAAAAAATACAAAAATTTTTTTGATGATATGAAAAAAATATACTGGTCTGATTCTCGTTTCGGGCCTGTTGTCAGATTTTACTCGTACCGCAGCGCTTCAATCGGATTCAACCGCGACGCCTGCACGGCGGGCCAGAGTCCGAACCCGATACCGATCATGATCGAGACCATCGAGGAGAGCGTTACCGCGGTAAGCGATATCCTGATCGACCACTGCGCCATCAGCGATATCAGGATCGATATGCCGCATCCGATGAAGATGCCGATGATCCCGCCTGAAAACGTCAGGAGTGACGACTCGATGAGGAACTGAACCAGTATGTCCTTCCGCCGCGCGCCGATGGCCTTTCGGAGCCCGATCTCCTTGATGCGCTCCTTGACGGATACCAGCATGATGTTCATGATGCCGATCCCGCCGACCAGGATGGATATCGCAGCGACAATGCCCAGCAAAAGGCTCATGGTCATGGTGGTCTGCGTCATCAGATCCCGGATCTCGGACACATCCCTTATTTCGAAGGAGTCCTGGTCATCCGGGTTAAGTCGGTGCCGCTTGATAATGAGGTTCCGGATCGCCGACAGCGCCTGGTCTATCATCTGCTGGTTTCTCACCTCAACATCGATGAAGTCGACGTATTCTTTGCCGAGCACCCGGTACATCGCCGTCGTCACGGGTATCACGATCGCGTCATCCTGGTCATGAAAGAATGAGGCGCCTTTCACGGGAAGGATCCCGATTATTTTAAAATTGATGCGGTTTATTTTTATTGTCTGGCCCACGGAATTCATTGTCCCGAACAGCTCCTTTATTATCGTGGCGCCCACAATGGCGACCTTCTTCCTGACTTTCAATTCATCCGCGGTAAAAAAACGTCCGCTGATCGGAACGGCGGCCCTCATGGTCGCGTAATCGACTCCTGTTCCCCAGAGCTGCGTGTTCCAGTTCCTGTTATTGAACACCACCTGCGCCCGGCCGATGACCGAGGGCGAGACGCGCCGCACTTCATTCATGCGGGATATATCCCTGGCGTCATCCATCGTGAGGCGGGTCACCAGTCCTGTCTGCAGCGCGATTCCGCCCTGCCGGTGCGATCCGGTCCGCACGGTCAGGAGATTCGAGCCGAGCGAGCTCAGGCTCTGGGTGATGGACTCCTTGGCCCCTTCCCCCAGGGCGACCATCGATATCACGGCTGCGACGCCGATAAGAATGCCCAGTATCGAGAGCATTGACCTGAGCTTATGCGACACGATCGAGGATACCGCCTGGTGGAAATAATCGGCGAACTCGGCCGTGCCGAATGCCGAGTGTTTTTTCCCCAGGATATCCTTGATCGACATGCCGGCGCGGGTGCGGATCATCTTTTTCTTCCGTACGATCTCATCCGAGATGATCTCCCCGTCCCGCATCCGCAGTATTCTCCCGGCGCGCGCCGCTATTTCCATCTCGTGGGTCACCATGATGATGGTGATCCCGCTTCGGTGCAGATCTTCGAGTATCGATAGAATCTCCTCCTCGCTTTTTGAGTCGAGGTTTCCCGTGGGCTCATCCGCAAAAAGAATCAGCGGCCTGTTGACGATGGCGCGGGCGATGGCGACCCGCTGCTGCTCCCCGCCGGAAAGCTCATTGGGGAAATGACTTTCGCGGTGAGCGAGCATCACCTGAGCGATCTTCTCCTTGGCGGCGGATTTGAAATCCTTCCTGCCCGCGTAAATCAGGGGTAGACCCGCGTTATCCAGTGAGTTCATGCGCGGGAGGAGGTTGAATTGCTGGAATACGAAACCCGCGATATTATTCCGCAAAAGGGACAGTTCGTCGTCGCCCAGCGTGGTGATATCCGTGCCGTGAAGGAGATACGACCCCTCGTCCGGCTTGTCCAGAAAGCCGAGGATGTTGAGAAGTGTCGACTTCCCGGACCCTGAGTGCCCCATGATCGCGACAAATTCCCTTTCCTCTATCCTCAGGGATACCTTTTTCAGTGCATGAACCTGGACCTTGCCCGTATCATAAATTTTAGATACATCTCTCAGCTCAATCATGACTCATTTT
>Ga0154692_142_pt7 | contig 10626 bp, 8 predicted proteins | sample Rifle2008BG13ft_FD_116121 | JGI IMG/M metagenome (GOLD analysis project Ga0154692, IMG submission 116121) | Spirochaetes bacterium RBG_13_51_14
CTCTTACAAACGCCGATACCGTGCGGATCTTCGTATTCGCCTGCGACATGCCCGGCCTCGATGCGGACCTTATCCGCTACATGGCTGCCGAATCGGAACAATATGACGTGACCGTTCCGTATATTGAAGGCAGGTACGAGCCCCTCCATGCCGTATATTCAAAATCGTGCCTCGCGCCAGTAGAAAAAAGGATACGCGATGTAAACCGCCGGATCATAAGTTTCTACGGGAATGTATCGGTCCGGCCGATCCTTGAACAAGAAATCCTGAGATTCATCGATCCGAAACTGGTTTTCCGCAACATCAACTACCGCCATGAAGCGGAAACCTGATCATCACGAAGGAGCGATCATGCTGAATCATGCGGCCTATTTCAATGAACGCGCGGGCAAACTCGTCAACGACGGCATCGTGACCCGCGAAACGATCGACTTTTACCATGCTCTCTTCGAATACCACCTCCGGCAGTATGAACGATATGCTAATGATCCGAATCCGCCCGAGCTGGAATCCACGGATCTTCCCATCGCGAAAACCGGGAAAAATATATTCCTGCATGATGATGCTCTCCGCCTGCTCCTCCCCGGCCTTGCGCCGCTCATCGAGCTTGTGGCGACCCATCATCCGGGACTCGTGTTCAGGGCGCTCTCTGAATCACTGGCTGCGGACCCCGGGGTCATGAGAGATGTTACAGGGGCCCTGTTCGAGAATGACTCCGGAAGGCTCGGGGAATTCGCCCTGAAGCACAAGACTGGCGCCGAGGAAGCGGTCTTTGTCGTAATAAACTGGTTGAAGCCGTTTCTTGTTTTTTTACGGGGACGCAACCGGCACATGATACCCGGCGGTGTCACGAAACAGCGTTGCCCTTTTTGCGGCTATTACCCGGCCATGGCCGCCATCATCTCCGGGAAAGACGGCCGGCGTTATCTGCAGTGCGCCCTGTGCGAGCACCGGTGGCAGTACCGGCGCATCGCCTGCGCCGTATGCGGCTCCGAGGAAGCGAAGGATCTCGAATACCTTTCATCGGAGACAGATGCCCGCTACCGCATCGACGTGTGCCATGAGTGCAGAGGGTACATAAAAACCGTACGGATAGAATCGGCCGAAGAGCTGGATGAATGCGACCTGGCGGTAGAAAACGTACTCACCCCGCACCTTGACAGCGCGGCACTGCGGCAGGGGTTCCGGAGGCCGTAGCCGTCAGCGTATATATTCAGCTCCATGGTGAATGAAAAACGCGTCCTTTTTCACGCCGGTAATCAGGATGATGTTCAATTTCCGTACGAGCTCCACCGCCATGCTGGTGGGCGCCGCACGGGTCACAATGGCCGGGATGCCCGCCGCAGAGGCCTTTAATACTATCTCGCTCGATATCCGTCCCGTGCTGAGGAGCATCGCCTGGCCCATCGCCACGCCGTACGTCAGGGCGAACCCGAGGAGCTTGTCCACCGCGTTGTGCCTGCCGATCTCATCGTAAAAGGCGAGCCGTTTTCCCAGAATGTCGTACAGGGCCGCGCTGTGAACGCCGTGGGTGAGGCGGTACATCTCCGAAAGGCCGAGGAACTCCTTCATCGACGATACAATGACCGCCGGATTGAGAAAAGGGAGCTCCCCCGACGCCGGTTTGCCGCCGTCGGGGCCGGAACCGGAACCGGCGCATCCCGACACCAGGGTGCGTATCTTTATAAGGCGCCCGAAGACATCGGTCCCGGCCGCGAATATCACGTTGACCGTCATCCGCTCCTCGTTGACTTCGATGCGGTCGATTTCATCCTTTGAAAGAATGATCCCCTCGGACAGCAGGTGGCCGGCGGCGAGCATATCAAGGTCGGAGCCGGAGCAGGCAACGGAGAGGCACGGCCGTCCGTTCAGGAGCAGTGTCACGTTATATTCGGCGCTCACGGAGAGGTCGGCCGGCTCAATGCCGGCCGGCGTGTAACGATGGGCCTTGACGGTTATGATTTTTTGAAGCATGTTGCATACCCTGCGACGATCATATCGGACACATTGAAGAACTATGGACCTGGTGTCAGGTCAAGAACTTTTCTCCCTGTTCATAATTCGGGAAATACGTATGATTGATGACCGGTTACGCGCACCGGTGCGGTTGATACGCCATAACGGCGTGAACATTCAAATCTGATATTGAAAAAATTATTGATTTCTCAAATGACTTAATCTATATTGCCTATAATACTATAACGCGTGAGGACGCCATGCCATCGCCATCAGAACCAAAAAATATTCCCAAAAACCTGCCTATCGGCATGAAGCCAAACGGCGTCCCGTACACCGTGTTGATCATCGACGACTCAAATATGGCGCGGGAAATACTGAAGCGGATCCTTCTGTCAATGCAGTTTAGAATCCTCGATGAGGCGAATAATGGCGAGATCGCGTTGAATAAAATTCAGGTTTCAAAAATAAGACCCGATTTCATCTTTATCGACATGGAGATGCCCCTGATGGACGGTGTCGAGACCATTAAACAGATCAAGCCCATCCTGCCAAACTCCATAATCATTATGGTCACCTCCCACAGCGAAAAGGATATGGTGATGGAGCTGGTGAACCTCGGCGTTAAGGGCTATGTGAAGAAACCGTACGACCGCGATACCGTTGTGAAGAAGGTCGCCTCGATACTCGGAAGGCCTATTCAGGAATAGCGGATCGCCTCCGGCTATCCCCTGCCGCCCGCGGCACGAGCCCTATTAATACCAATTGCATTCGCTTCATGAACATTATATTTAACTGTATCGATACGGGCAACCGACGAATCATTTCCCGCCATATCCGTGATCGCAGCTTTCATGACCATCTTTGTCGAACGAGTAAAAAGCAACATCGGAAACGCAGTCGTAATCAATCGATTGAAATATTGTCAAAACCCAGGTAAATATCTACTGAAGAATACCTGTCGTATAAAATACCACATAAATAAAATATAATGAATTACATGTATATAATTCAATATGCGATTGAAGCAGTTCCGATTCAAAGATACATTAATTGTAACTATAGAGGAAATTTAATGATTTTGACATTCAATAAAACAATGCAACTCTAATTTCCCTTGCCGCCTTCGGCGGCGGGGGAAATTATTGATCATAATCTTTATAATGTTAAATCATAAAAACATGCCGAATAGTTTCCATTAATTAAATTAATGGTATCTGAGTGATGGTGCGGGGTTATTGCCTGAACGTAACACACAGTTGGAAATAATATTCTCCGTTAACAGTCGATCGAGGATGCATATGCTGGACGAATACGGTCGTGATATTAATTATCTGAGGATTTCTGTTACTGATAAATGCAATTTAAATTGCACCTACTGCCGCCAGATTGGAGCCGAAGCAGTGCAACCGCTTTCAAAACTATTGACCTTTGAGCAGATAGTAATTATCGTCCGAGAAGCGGTGGCTATAGGAATAAAAAAAGTGAGGCTCACCGGCGGCGAACCTCTCATGCGGAAAGGTGTCGAGTGGCTTGTTAAATATCTTTCGGCCATTTCCGGGATTCAATATGTCGGAATCACGACCAACGGGACCCTCCTGGCTCAAAAAGCGGTAATATTAAAAAACAATGGCTTGAGCGGTATTAATGTTTCCCTTGACACACTAGATCGCAATACATACAGGGAAATTACCGGCGGAGGTGATATCCATACCGTATTGCGGGGAATCGATGCCGCGAGGAAAGCCGGCCTGCCGGTAAAAATAAATATGGTGGTTTCAACATCGCAGGAAACTAAAATTCAAAATATGAAAAATTTTTGTTCATCTCAGGGACTTGAATTGCAACTGATCAACCGTTTTACCCTGGGGGCGAGGAAGAACGACACACATAATTTCGACAGGCCGCTCAAATGCGCTGACTGTAACAGGATCCGACTCCTTGCCAATGGAATAATAAAACCCTGTTTACATTCGAATGCAGAATACCGTATTGATTTCAATAATATTAGCAAAAGCATTGAACGGGCTATAGAATCAAAACCGGCACAAGGAACAGCCTGTACAAACCGGCAGATGTTTCAGATCGGAGGCTGATGTAACCTGATCTATTATGCCTGCATCCTGTCAATTATAATGTCTTCATTCATAACTTTTCGGAGGCAAAATCATGATAAAATTCAAGGTGCTTTCAATTAATATTTCAGAGGAAAAGGGGCAAAAAAAAAATCCGGTGAAATACGCCGATTTTAAGAAAGATTATGGAATTCTTGACGACGCCCATGCGGGGAACTGGCACCGCCAGGTTTCCCTGCTCGCTCAGGAAGATATTGAATGCGTCATTGCAAAAGGCCTAGAAATCCAGCACGGCGATTTTGCGGAAAATATCACGACCTTGGGAATCGATATGTCTTCTCTCCCCATCGGCTCGCGCCTCTTCATCAATGAGGTTGTGCTCGATATCAGACAGATAGGCAAAAAATGTCATCACGGCTGCGCGATATATAAATTAATCGGTGATTGCGTCATGCCGAAACATGGCGTATTCGCGAAAGTCCTCCACGGGGGGCATATAGAAGCCGGAGACACCGGATATTATTAGTGATGAAAAACCGCGATAATTACTAATGATTTCCCCTCCCCGCGTCCGTCACATTTTCCCAATTCGGATCGAATTGCAACACCTTGCGTGATGATCCGGCATTTCAGGATGCCGCAACAACGCGCTCATGCATTTTCGCGGCATCCCGGGCGCATTGTAGTGTCGCCATCAGAACGTTACTTCGGCTTTTACGTATAACCGTTTTGCATTATTGGGGTTCTTGGACCCGAGAAACGTGCTCGTTACCGCGCCGGTCCAGATGTCGGTCCGGTGCCAGTCGGTGCCGGACGCGGCGCTTTCCTGATATCTCCAAAACACGTTCTTCTTCACGAAAAACCTCTGTATTTCTCCGCCGATCATTATCCTGAAGTTTTTGTTGAACTGCCACCCGACGCCGAAGCCGTAGAGGTCCGTATTTCTTGTTTTGGCGAATTCGGGGTCGGTAATCTGCTTCTGGTATGTTTTACGCTGGAGGCCGTGAACATACCGGCCATTGATGAGAAGGGGAACGGTAGAGACAACGGCGCCGAGGTTGAAATTCAGGTACACGTCGAGGAGCTCGTATCCCTGCCACCGCTGCGGGTAGATATACAGCTGCTGGGTGCCGAAGACAAACGCCGGGTTGAACGCCGATGCGAGGCCCACCTGCCTCACATACGCAAATATGTGGTTGAATCCCACTTTTATCAGGTCCGTGGAATAGTGGACGCCGTAACCGAAGAATTCGCGTTTTGCTTTCTTTCCGGTCCAGTCGTACTTGTTGGTGATCTCGTATCTTCCCATCCCGATGAAATGAAGTCCTTTGATCGCTTCGATCGGCGCGGGGTTGACGTCCACAAGAAAGGTAATGGCTTTTTCTGACAGGTTCTCGTTGCTCTTGTAACCTTCGCCGTTGGTGAAGGAACCGGTCAGGGTGACCCACTTCATCATCCCGATTGAGGCCTTGACTCCCAGGTCGGCCGAGTTGTCGATGCTCGTGTTGTTCAGGACGACCTTGGCGTTGTCGATATAGTTCTGGGTGATCCAGCGGTAATCGCTCAGCTTGTCGATGAACCCGATAACGGGTGTCTCGATAAGGCCGCCTGCCGCCGAGAGCATCACGGGGCCGAAGTCCTTTTTAGCCTCGATGTAGGCATACTTCAAATATATATGGAACGCGGCGTTCGACGCGCCGGTAGGGGTGACCGTTGCGTCGACGTCGGTCGTGAGCCTCGCGCTCAGGACGTCGTGTATCTTGTATTTGACGTCCAGGTACGCCCTGTTAATCCTGAAGGAGTTGCTGTTCTTCGGGTTGATGTCGGCGAGGGCGGTTCCCAGCCCGTTCGACCACCGGTTCTTATACTTTCCGACACGGTCATACGCAGCATTGTCCCACCCCCAGGCGCTGTACCAGTCCATGTATATCTTCACGCCTATGCTCAGCCGTCTGTAGATGTCTTTAATTCCTTCCATTATTTTTCTGTCTTCATCAGCTTTCTTCTGTTCATCAGCGGCCTTTTTTTCCGCGTCATTTTTTTCATTTTGATTTTCCTGCGCCGTAACCGACGTACCGGCAAGGATAATTAAAGCGAAAGCGGTTATACAGAGTCTTTTTAACATAAAAACCTCCAAAAAATATAATTTACTTGATGCTTCAATTACAAGAATAACCGCGCATTTTTACATGAAGAATCTATAAAGATCGTATTAATATTTTGACCACCCTTATGTATAAATCTTCACACAGCACTCCTTGTGAAGCGCCTGGCCAGACATCATGCACGATTTTGTCGGCCTCAAATCGCTGTCGCTCGTGCCGCGGTCCTTTGCTATTTTTCCCAACGCCCAGTGGCCGAAACCGTGCTGAAGTCCCACAACCTCGGGATGAATTCCCTCAGTGAGCCTGGCCCTCGCCCTTACTTTACCGTAAGGAGACTCCACCCAAATCCTTTCGCCGTCATCAATGCCCAGTCTTTTTGCGGTTCTCGCGTTAATCATGAGCAAATTCTCGCTCTTAAGCTCAATAAGATACGGGTTGTTCTGAGAGCGTGTGTGGGTATGAGAGGCCTCTTTCCAGTTAATCAAATAGAGGGGATATTTATTGTCCGGACGCCAATCCCTCGGGAAATACTCCGGAAGCGGCGTAAGAGGTTTACCGCTCGCGTCTTTCATCTTTAAATGTTTTTCTGCGAAAAACTGAACCTTGCCGGACGGCGTAAGAAAACCACGCGTTGGCACCCCGTTTTTAAAGAAGCCGATCCGTTTATCCTTCTTTCCGTCCGGCATTGTCGTGTATATTATTCCATTCTCGACGACCGTCCCCGCCAGCTTTTCAGGCTTCAATGCCTCTCTGAACTTTTCATATTTTGTTCCCTTTTGGGATATCCAGACGGCGCCCGGAAGCTTTTTCAGCTCATCCAGGCTTATCTTGGGCTCGCCTTCGATGAGCTCTCCCGACAGAAACTCCTCATACCATTTTGTCTTATCCTCGACCGGCTTTTTCGATATACGGCCCGATAAAAATACATCCTTTCCGTCGTGATCCTTTATGCCGATTCTTCGCCCGATCTCGCATACGAATTCATATTCAGCCGGCTGGCCGAACAAAGGCTTGACGACTGGCTGTCTTAGGCCAAGCACTGGCCAGTTCACCCAGTGCGTATTCAGATCATACCTTTCGAGATATGACGTGCCGGGAATGACGATATCGGCCATCATCGCCGTCTCGCTCATATGAGTGTCGACAACCACGAGAAACTCCAGCTTCTTCAGCGCCTCTATGGCATTCTTTGAACCCGGCAGGGACATTACCATATTCTGAAATACTATCACCCCGATTTTCGGCTTATACGGGCCCTTGCCGTCAAGCATCCTGTTTACATATTCCGTATAAACGCCTGATTTATGGAAATAAGGGAATTTGCCCTTGCCTCCGTCTATCCTCGGCTGCTTCAACCCCTTTTCAGCCGCTGAATCCGGGTGAAGATGAATATGCTTGTTACCCTTATTACCGGGTATGACAATGGTGCCCGGCTTATCAATCTGTCCGGTAAGGGCGGCCAGCAGGCTGATCGCCCATCCGCCGTATACCCCATTCGAATGCTGTCCAGGCCCGGACCAGACATCGACAACGGCGGGTTTTATCGAAGCGAACTCAACTGCCAGCCTCTCTATTGTTTTGGCGGGAACGCTCGTGATTTTCTCGGCCCACTTGGGAGTCTTGTCCTTCACGTAATTTTTATACTCCTCGAACCCGACGCACCATTCATCGATGAAAGCCTGATCGTGCAGATTATTTTTTATTATGACATGTCCCATCGCGAGCGCCATGGCCCCGTCCGTGGAGGGACGTATCGACACCCATTCTTGCGCTTTGGCCGCGGTTCCGCTTAAATACGGATCCACGACGACAAGTTTCGCGCCCCTCTCAATGGCCCTCGGTATCAGACGGGCGAGATGGCTCCACTTAATCGCCGACAGCGGATTCCATCCGAAAAGAAGAATGTATTGGGAATTAATGAAATCGCAGAGCGGTCTTTCGTCACCCATTGATATGAGGAAGCTCGCCTTCCTCGCGGTATCGCAAAGATTGGAATGATTTGAATAATTGGGGGTTCCGTAAAGCTCGCAGAAATCCCCCTGAATGTGCGTGAATGAATGATCCTCCGAAAACCAGATCAGTTTGTGCGACTCGCCCGCATCGCGTAATTTTTTCAGGCTGGACGCAATCTCATTATAGGCCTCGTCCCAGCTTATCTCCTTCCACAGGGGATCTACATCTTTGCCTTTATCGGTGTTTGTCCTCTTCATGGGTCTTTTGACCCTGTCGGGATCGTAAAGGGAAGCTATTCCCGCGTTGCCCTTGGGGCATATCAGGCCCCCTTCGGCGATATGGTTCTTAAAAAAATCCTCTGAATTATTAGAAAAATTGTTGGGATTATGCGGATTAGGCTCTATTTTTACGGCCTTGCCGTTCACCACGCGTACCAATATGCCGCACTGGCCGCCGCACATGTTGCAGCAGCTTGGCACCCACTCTTCTTTGTAATCTCTCTTCGCACCCTTATCATCAGCCTGGGATTTGGATTTAAATCCCTTCATAGCCAGCAAACCAGCCGCAGACGATACGGCCGCGGCGAAGAATTTTTTTCTTGTGAAGGACATACTACACCTCTCTGCTCTATTTTGTTTTTGATGCGCTTTTAGATAACGGGACGTTGTTTGTCTCAAAGTAATATTTTTCAAAATAAGCGTACACCAAGACCACAGAGGCTATCGCGCCCAGAACGATAATTGTTTCGGTAAAAGAAAAAGACAACTCGTGATAAAGCGGTCTCTCTCTATCAATAGCCTCTATTGGAACAATTAATCCCGCGTAAACGCCGTTGATTTTAGTGAACAGCATGCCGAGAATGCTCATTGCCGACGCCACGAACATCCATTTTCTTGTATGATACCTCGGATTCAAAAACAGGATAACGGGCAGGATCGTACCTAAAATGATTTCAAATAGCCAGAACAAAACGCTCAACGGTCCCGCGACTATGGACAGAGCAGCGGCGGATTTAGCCGGATCCGAAGCATACACGCCTGTTATGATCTTCCAGAAGGCGAAAAAAAAGTTAACAATCAATAAAACCGCGAGTAATTTCCACATGTTATCAGTCAGTTTTTTATCAACATTGAATTTCTTATAAATCGAGGCGATTAAAAGCATTATGGAAAAACCGAGTATCCACGCGTGCAGAATAAAATCTATCGGCATATACGGCCCGTACCAGAATGGCCTTGCCTGCAGGAGGCCAAAAACAGAGCCGACCGTGCTGTGTGCAATCAGGGCCGCTATAAATGCCAGGACGCCTGCTGTTTTTATAAGCCGTTCCTTTCCGTTTTCAATTGCATAGTATTCCAACGTTATGAAAACCAGATAGACGAGATAGTTGAATCCCATCCACCATATTGGCGATTTCAGATTGGGGCTGATCAAATACTGAATGAATATCCTGAAAGGCATTCCGAGCTCAACGAATATGATCAGCATACCCACAACAACGATAAGAATCGCCAGAAATAAAGCCCTTGTCGTCACAGCCTTGTAACTTTCCACCCTGAAGACGCTCTCAAGGGAACCGACAAAACAGCATCCGACGCTGCTGACAAAAAAGGCATAAGCCGCGATCAACACTCCCCACGGGACCGTATTGTCCACGGCAAAGGAGCCGTGTCCGGCTATTAATGTGTACAGGGCCGCGGCGGCACCGGCGAGTATTAGAGTGCCGGAAATATAAATTAACAGTTTTGCGTTGCGGCCTTCCAACCTGATGTTACTTAACAGATCTCCAATTCTAATGTTGAAAACGAATTCCTGAATTTTCATAATCATTAAACCTCTTGGACTAATAATCAAATGGACTTAAGCCAGAAAACCTTCGGATTGTGACCGAGGTGCTCCTTCAACGTGAACGACCTGTTCGTGCGTGCCAATTTTGATACCGTGCTTTCCGGATCATTGAGATCACCGAAAAATCTCGCCTTGCCCATGCAGGTTAATACGCATGCCGGGACTATCTCCCCGTCTTTAATCTTCCTGTTTTCCTTCCTCGCTTTCTCCTCGGCCGCCCTGATTTTATGTATGCAGAACGTGCATTTTTCCACAACCCCGGCGTACCTCCCTTCAACATCTGGATTCAAAGCACCTTCTGATATATTAGTCCCTGACGGCTTCCTCCAGTTGAAGGACCTCACGCCATAGGGACAGGCCGCCATGCAAGATTTACATCCGATGCATTTCCCATAATCTTGTAAAACCAACCCTCTCTCCTCGTCTTTATACGTGGCCTTAACGGGACACGCCTTGACGCAGGATGGATTCTCGCAGTGAAAACAGGGCCTTGCCCAATACGTTCTTTTGACATTTGGATGATCTCCCCTCTCCTCGGTGATAACCCTGTTCCATAATATACTCCTCCCGTCTCTTTCATAATTGCCGTTGGGAACATTGTTTTCAACCTTGCATGATACGCTGCACGCCTCGCAGCCCACGCATCTTAGAAGATCGATTACCATCGCGTATCTCCTTTTTTCTCCCGG
>Ga0154692_120_pt20 | contig 10573 bp, 9 predicted proteins | sample Rifle2008BG13ft_FD_116121 | JGI IMG/M metagenome (GOLD analysis project Ga0154692, IMG submission 116121) | Spirochaetes bacterium RBG_13_51_14
TCATATATTAACAAACGCGGACTCCATGAACAGAATACGACGCCGTCTATCCGCCGCAGCCATACATGAGCTTCAGGCGAACCGGCATGATGAAAAAAAGCTGAGAGACTCGATGCCCGGCGAGGAGAGCCTTTCCACCCTTTCCGAATTCTTCAGAATTTTGGGCGACGTGACGAGAATAAAAATATTGCATCTCCTTTCCCATTCGGACCTGTACGTACAGGATATCGCCTCGCTGCTGGACATGAACCAGTCCGCCATATCCCACCAGCTGCGGATACTGAAGCAGGCGCGGCTGGTCAAATATCGGAGGAAGGGGAGGTCCATCTGTTATTCGATCGACGACGACCACATAAAGCAGATCTTCAGCCAGGGGTTCGAGCATATTAATGAGTGAGGGGCGGCGGGGAATGAAGCGCGTACGAGATCAACACAATCATGCGGGACACGCCCATGGAATGACGGGCGGGAGAAAGCTGGCGTTCGTGATCTTTCTTAACATCTTCATCACCGCCGCCGAATACATCGGCGGGCTTCTCTCCGGCAGCCTCGCACTTATTTCCGACGCTGGCCATAACCTTTCAGACGTGCTCTCCCTGATGCTGGGGTACGCCGGCGAAAAAGTCTCGGGCAAAGGGCCGAGCAGGACATTCAGCTTCGGCCTGAAGCGCTTCGAGGTGATCGTCGCCCTGGCAAACGCCCTCTTCCTTCTGGGCATCGGCATATACATCACGTATGAGGCGGTTTCACGATATCTCCACCCGGTGCATATAAACATCGGGGTGATGCTCCCGGTCGGTATGATCGGCTTCGCCGGCAACCTGGCCTCGATGCTGGTACTCTTTAAAGAGAGGCGCAGCACGCTGAACATGAAGGCCGCCTTCCTGCACCTGCTGTATGATACCATTTCATCGGTCGCCGTCATCGGCGCCGGGATCGCGCTCTACTTCACCGGCATCGTGCTGGTGGATCTGGCCATAAGCCTGGTCATTGTCTTCATGATCGCCGGGAGCTCGCTCTCGATCATCCGGGATTCCGCCAGAATATTTTTACAGGGGGCCCCCTTCCACATCGACACCGATGAGGTGTACCGCGACATCTCCCGGATCGAGAACGTGGGGAGCGTGCACGGCCTTCATATATGGTCCATCAATTCAACGGAAGTGTTCCTCTCATGCCATATCTGCGTCTCAGGACCGGCCGGGGGGAGCAATACCGACGATATAATCAGGAAAGTCAATTCCATGTTGGAAGATACATACGACATCCGGCACACGACGCTCCAGGTCGAAAACGCGCAACTCTGTTCGGATGCAGGGACGTGCTGCCGGTAAGGAGGAAATAGCATGAAAACAGTGAAAGATTCAAGCATAACCATCATCCAGCAGATGACCCAGCAGGACGCCAATCTGGCCGGCAACGTTCACGGCGGAACCATCATGAAGCTCATCGACAATACCGCCGGCATCGTCGCTGCACGCCATGCCGGTAAAAACGTTGTGACCGCCTCGATCGACCGGCTCGATTTCCACAGCCCGGTTTACGTGGGCGACCTGCTCCGGCTGACCGCCAGCATCAACTACGTCGGAAAGACGTCCTTGGAAATCGGCGTGCGTGTCGAAGCCGAGAATTATATCAGCGGAAAGACGAGGCACACCGCGTCATCCTATCTCACCTACGTCGCCCTGGGCAGGGACGGGAAGCCGGAGGAGGTGCCGCCCGTCCAGTTTGAGACCGAGGAGGAACGCAGGCGCAACTGCGGGGCCCAGGAACGGAGAAAAAACAGGCTCTCCCAACGCACGGCGGAGAATTCCTCTTGCAATTGAAGGCTCATGTGATCTGACACCGGTCATCCGCCGGGGATGTGACGGAGATCTCATTATGCGGAACAATCATCGAGTAGAGGGATCTGAATACAATCCATGAAGCTGTATCTGTTCATACCTTTAATCGCTCTGTTCATCAATTTTTTCCTCTGGACTTATACAATCATAACCAGCAGAAAAAACAGCGCCGGTATCGCTTATCTCATATATTGCGGGAACCTGGTTTTCTTGGAACTGGCGGAACTGTTCTTCTGGCTGATGGGGACCGAAGACACCGCCAGGATCCTATTTATGTTGCTGGCCCCGGTGTATCTCGCCTGCAATTTTCTGTTCCTCAATTTCACGTACGCGCTGATCGGCAAGAAACGCGACATTCCCTATTTTTTCTTCCTCGTTTCGCTGGTCGTCGGCGTCATTCTGGCGGTCTCAACAGACCTCTTCATCAACGTAAACGTCATGAGGAGCTATTCCTGGGGATTTCTCCCGTCCCGGGGACCGCTCTATGACGTCATGATACTGCTCATCTACGTCCTGCCGGCCCTTGACGCCCTGGCGCTGCTTTCCGTGAATCTGTTTCTATCACAAGAAACGCTTATCAAGAAACAGTATACCCTGGTAATCGTCGGCTCGGCGATCACCCTGATTCTGACGCTGGCCGAGAACTACCTCTTCCCTTACTTCATCTCTCAATACAGGATCCCCTACCTCTCGACCTCGTTTTTCATGGTGCAGTCGCTCTTCGTGTTTATTGCCATGGTCCGGTACCGGTTCCTCACCGTCCCTATTCAGCAGATCGCCTACGACCTATTCTCGCGGATTAATGACGCCGTTATCATTCTGGACACCCATCAGAACATACTCGAGATCAACACCCGGGCGCGGGAAATGCTTAACGTGCCGGATGAAATCGGGAACTACATGACGGCCGAAGAGCTGTTCCCGGAGGATTATTCCTTTACTGACGATTACCAGAACAGGGAAGTGACCCTGTACAGCCGGGGAATCCGCACGACCGTTCTTGTTTCCCAGAGTCCGCTGATACAGCACAGCGTTCTGGTCGGGAGGCTGGTGATCATGAAGGACATTACCGACCGGAAGCGGGCTGAGGAATTGATGATGCTCCAGCATGATCTGAGCATTTCGTTGAGCGGCGTATCCGATATCCGCAGCGCGGCCGAGATAATCATCAATACGATATTCCGGATGGAGGGCGTCGACAGCGGCGGACTGTATATACTCGGCACCCACTCAAGATCCTTCGACCTGATCTATTCGCGGGGCGTGTCAAGACAATCAATCGGTCGTGTGATGCATATCAAAAACGTGTACGACTCCCCGATAATCGATCTTTTCGCACGGAAAGAGCCCTGTTACCTGGACAGATCGGCCATCGCAACTTTTCCGCAGGGGAACTATATCGCGGAGGAAGGGATCGTGGGCATGCTCATGATCCCCGTGCTGCACCGCGAAATACCCATATCATGGCTCATGATCGGCACGCACGGGCCCGGGGAAATCCCGCCGGCGGCTCGGGAGGCCGCCATAAGCACCGCCTCCCAGATCGGGAACAGCTTGGCCCGGTTCAAAGCCGAGGAAGAGCTCCTGAAGTCGTCGAAAATCGAGTCCCTGGGTATATTCGCCGGCGGGATCGCTCACGACTTCAATAACCTCCTGACGTCCATTATCGGCAACTTATCCCTGGCCAAGCTTGACCTGGACCCGGACAACAACACCTACGAGATTCTCAGCGACGCCGAGAACGCTTCGCTCCGCGCCAAGGACCTGACCATCCAGCTCCTCACCTTTTCAAAGGGCGGAGAACCCATCAGAAAAACCGAATCGATAAAAAATCTTTTAAAAGAAATTGCGGAATTTGTGCTGCGGGGCACCAATATCACCTGCTGTTACGACATCGCCGATAATCTCCGCTGTTCAGAAATCGACCGCGGACAGATCAGCCAGGTGATACATAATATCGTGCTGAATGCGCGCCAGGCCATGCCAGCCGGCGGTACCGTCTCCGTCACGGCCGAGAACGCGATAAAAACCGGGTCGGGAGACTCCCCTCCCCTGAAGCCGGGGGACTACATAAAAATATCCATATCGGATCAGGGTGACGGCATTCCGGGGAACTACTTGAATAAGATATTCGATCCCTACTTCACCACCAAGAGCGACGGAACCGGTCTGGGCCTTGCCGTTTCCTATTCCATCATCAAGAACCATGACGGCTATATCTCGGTTAAATCCCAGCCGGGAAAGGGAACGACCTTCACCATATATATTCCCGCCTCAGACCGGGAGCCGCCGCCGCCGCGCGATACGGTCCGGAAAAAAGATAATGAATCCTTGAAAATACTTATCATGGACGACGAGAAGATGATCCTTGACGTCGGGGAACGGATTCTCGCGCGACTGGGGCACCGCGTAACCCGGGCGCGGAACGGCGAGGAAGCCATCGCCCTCTACCGGGCCGCGGCGACGTCGGGCGAACCGTTCGACCTGGTCATTATGGACCTCACGGTTCCCGGCGGGATGGGAGGCATGGAAACCATACCGGCGTTGAGGGACATAGACCCGGACGTCAAGGCCATGGTTTCGAGCGGGTATTCCAACAATCCCGTTATGGCGAACCATAAGAGCCATGGCTTCTGCGGCGTCATCGTCAAACCGTATCGCTACGACGACATAAAGAAGGTGCTGAACGAGCTGCCCGTGTGATTCACGCATGCCCTCCAATGATTTAATTAATAATCACCCGGCCGCGGCATTAGTTCAGTTTTGTCCTGCTTTCCCCGAGCTTCGAAAGTATCTCGGCGAGATCCTCCCGCTTGCTCTTTTCCCGGTCAATCACGCCGGCCGGCGCCCGCCCGATGAAATTTTCGTTGGACAGCTTGAGCTCCACCCTGTCCAGCTCGGCGCGGGTCTTCTCGATTTCCCGGTCGATCCGGGAGCGCTCCTTGTCGAAATCGATGAGGTCTCGGAGGGGCATGAATATCTCCACGTCGGTCATCACGGCCGAGGCGTCGGTGTTCGCCGGGACGTATGCCCGGTCGATAAGCACTGAATCGACTTTTGCCAGCGCCATCAGGTGAGCTTCTTCACGCTGGATGATTGATACGATCCTTTCATTTGCGGTTTTGAATATCACGTTCGCTTTTTTATCCGGCGGTATATTCATCTCGCCCCGGATGTTCCGGATGCGATACACGATCTCCTGGAAAAGGGCCGAATCCGACGACTCGATGGGGAAATCGAACTCCTCCCGCGCCGCGGGCCACCGCGACACGATGATGAGATCGTCGCCCGGCGCCTTGATCCTATCCCACAGATCCTCCGTGATAAAAGGCATGAAGGGGTGGAGAAGCCTGGTGGACTCCTTCAGCACATGGAAGAGGACCTGCATGGCCGTATCGCCGCTCTTTTCCGGCACGTCCTTCGCGTAAAGCCGCTGTTTGGCAAGCTCTATGTACCAGTCGCAGAACTCGTGCCACCAGAAGGTGTAGATGGCGTGGGCGGCGTCGTTGAACTTGTACTCCGAGAGTCCCTCCTGCACAGCCCGGATTGTTTCGTTGAGCCGATGGAGAATCCACCGGTCGAATGGCTCGAGCTCGTCGGCGGCAAGTTCCCGCTCTCTGAAATCGCCGCCGCGGTTCATCAGAATAAACCGCGAAGCGTTCCATATCTTGTTACAGAAGGTGCGGTATCCCTCGATCCGCTTCTCCGAGAGTATGATGTCCCTCCCCTGGGCGGCCAGCATGGCCAGCGTGAACCGGAGCGCGTCGGTGCCGTAGTTGTCCATCATGACGAGCGGATCAATGACATTTCCCCTCGACTTGCTCATCTTGGCGCCCTGGGCGTCGCGGATGAGGGCGTGAATGTACACGTCGCGGAAGGGGACATCATTCATGAACTTGAGGCCCAACATGATCATCCGGGCAACCCAGAAGAAGATGATGTCGAAGGCGGTCACCAGCACGCTCGTGGGATAATACTTTTTCAGGGCCTCGGTTGTATCGGGCCAGCCGAGCGTTGAAAAGGGCCACAGCCCGGACGAGAACCACGTGTCCAGCACGTCCTCGTCCTGCCTGATGTTCTTCGATGTGCAATTCTCGCACCGGGACGGATCGTCGACCTGCACGGTGACGTGCCCGCAGTCGTCGCAGTAGAAGGCCGGGATCCGGTGGCCCCACCAGAGCTGGCGCGATATGCACCAGTCCCTGATATTCCGCATCCATTCGAAATAGGTCTTCTCCCAGTTCCTGGGCACGAACCTGATCCTGCCCTCCTCAACCGCCGCTATGCCTACGTCGGCCAGGGGCTTGATTTTCACGAACCACTGCTTTGACAGGTACGGCTCGATGATGGTGCGGCACCGGTAACAGTGGCCAACCGCGTGAACATGCTTTTCTATCTTGACCAGGAGCCCCTGTTTTTCCAGATCCTCAACGACCTTTGCGCGCGCGTCAAAGCGCGAAAGGCCCTTGTACGGCCCGCCGTTTTCGTTGATGTTCCCGTTCTTGTCCAGGATGTTGATCTCTTCCAGTCCGTGGCGCTTCCCCATGTCGAAGTCGTTGGGATCGTGCGCCGGCGTCACCTTCACCAGGCCGGTGCCGAAATCCCTGTCCACGAAATCGTCCGCGAACACGGGAATCTCCCGATTCATGAGGGGCAGGATGACCGTTTTCCCGACCAGATTGCTGTACCGGTCGTCGTCAGGGTTCACGGCGACGCCGGTGTCGCCCAGCATGGTCTCGGGCCGCGTGGTCGCCACCACGATATGGTCTCCGGAGCCGGCGACAGGATATTTGATGTACCAGAGGTTTCCCTCCAGCTCCTGATATTCGGTCTCGATGTCCGACAGGGCGGTTTCGCAGCGCGGGCACCAGTTGATGATGCGGTACCCCTGGTAGATGAGGCCCTCTTTGTAAAGGGCCGCGAAGACCGTGTGCACGGCCCGGGAAAGCCCCTTGTCCAGGGTGAAGCGCTCCCGCTCCCAGTCGCAGGAGCACCCCAGGCGCCGCAGCTGGCTCTGTATCCTTCCTCCTGAGTGCTCCTTCCATTTCCAGACGCGCTCTTCGAACTTCTTCCTGCCCAGGTCGTCCTTGGTTTTCCCCTCCTCTTTCAGAAGCCGCTCCACCACGTTCTGCGTGGCGATGCCGGCGTGGTCCATGCCGGGCATCCAGAGGGCGGATTTCCCCATCATCCGCTGCCACCGGATGAGGATGTCCTGGAGGGTGTTGTTCAGGGCGTGCCCCATGTGAAGGTTGCCGGTAACGTTCGGCGGCGGTATGACGATGCAGTAGGGCTCCCTGCCGTCGTCCTCACGGGCGTGGAAATACTTTCCCCGCTCCCAGATGCGGTACCACTTTTCCTCGACCCGCTTCGGGTCGTATGAAGAAGGAAGTTGCACCAGCTTATTCCAATAATTAATACTCGTTTATTTTATGAGATGTTAAATTCATCTTCCACATCCCATAAAATATAACGGTCAGTGTCAATACATTTTCAATGAGATCCTCAATGATAACCAAGCCATATATACTGTTATATCTAAATTGATGCCAATTTATTTTCTAAATAAAAACTCCTCACAGTAAAAAAATAGTTTTCAAAAGATATATCGAAGTGTTATAAATGTACTCAAACTGAAATAAGATTAGTGTAGCTTGAGAAATTCTGTTAGATAATATTATATTTTCTTATCTCAATTTATTAAGGTTCAAAGAGCATGCGTCTTAAACTCTGCAATAAAAAGGTCCTCATTATAAGTTTGACATGCCTCTTATGTGCAACGTCGGTTGAAACAAAAGTGATGAGAAAATGGGCAAAAATAGCTTATTAAAAAATATTACAAAATATTTAGAAATATCTGTTGACATGGTGGTCCATTATTACGATATTTATAGCAGATCACCCCGTGCGTTTCGGCGCCGGGCGCAGGGCTGTCCGTATGGATGGCCTTTGCTATTTAAGGGGGGGGGGCTCTAATGCCCCCTTTTAGAACCTACGTATATATAGACGGCTTTAACCTTTACTACGGTCAGGTAAAAGGCACCCCATATAAATGGCTCAACCTCGACGCTCTCTGCCGCGCGTATCTTGATACTGCGAAAAACGATATTCTCAAGATTAAATATTTCACTGCACTTGTGAAACCTCGTCCCCATGATCAGGATCAATCGGTGAGACAACAGTCTTTTCTACGTGCTCTTTCCACTATACCTAACATTGAAATTATATATGGACATTTTCTTTCCCATGTGGTTAGTATGCCCCTCGCGAATGGCAGTGGCTATGTAAATGTCATAAAAACCGAGGAAAAGAAATCGGATGTGAATATCGCGGTCCATATGCTTCATGATGCGTATAAAAAACATGTATGATCTCGCCGTGCTTGTATCCAATGATTCGGATTTGGCCGAACCTCTGCGAATAATTACCGGCGAGATGGGGAAAAAAGTTGGAATTCTGAATCCTCAGAAAAAACCAAGCAGGGAGCTGAGCAAATATGCTCTATTTCAGAAACAGATACGTGCCGGGGCACTTGCCGCATGTCAATTTCCATCGCAGATTCAAGACAAACATGGTATTATTCATAAACCTGTGACATGGTAAATCTAGATATGCAAACTTGTAAGTAAATAACTCAACTTGACTGACTTTTAAAGACATATGCGTCGTTCTATCGTTATCTCCTTGACCGGTGCTTTCCTCATCGGACGCGCTACAACAATTTCATGAATGTCGCGCGCTGGCAACCGGAGAGAGCATTGGCTCATAAAGCCTATGGTTTGCTCAACTCACTTAATATAATATTCAACATCGATGCCCAATCCCCTTCTGCGACACCCGCTCCACGCGCATTAATATTTGACAAAATAATAATATTGATATATCGGTTTAATGACAGCAGGCACCCATGGAACCCTACACCGATATAGCCCCGGTCTACGATTCGCTGCTGCGGCATGTTGATTACCAGGAGTGGTACGAGTACCTTGTCTCGGTCATGAAGCGCCACATCGACAGTCCGCGGAACATCCTGGAGCTGGGATGCGGAACCGGCCGCTTCGGATCAAAATTCTCCAACGATGGTTACACCATATTCGGCATTGACAAGTCGCTGGAGATGCTCCGGGTGGCCAGGACCAGGGCCTTCCTGAACTTCCGCATCCTGTGCGCGGACATCACCGATTTCCGCCTGGCAAAAGCAATGGACTTCATCTTTTCCGTGCACGACACCATGAACTACCTGCTGAAGAACGCCGATATTCTCAGTATGTTCCGTTGCGTCCGGGACATCATGCACGAAGGGAGTATTTTTATGTTCGATATCACCACCGAGCAGAATATCTGCCGGAATTTCGACGGCAAGACCTCCCACTACCAGCTGCGGAACAGCACGGTCCAGTGGAGCAACATATACGACGCGAAAAAAAGGCTGGTCCGATCGACCCTGCGCTTCAGCCGCGCGGGGAAGACATCCGTCGAGGAGCACCTCCAGCGCATCTACACCGTGGAAGAGATGTCCCGCCTCGCGAAAAAAGGAGGCCTGGCGGTGGTCGGCGTTTACGGCGACTACACCTTCGAGCAGCCGCGCGACGAGACCGTCATGATCAACTTTGTGACGAGAAAAGCATGATGACCGCCCTGCTCTATCTCATCGGTATCATCATCGGCGCCACGGTGTTCATCTATCTCTATTCATCATACCAGTCGGGTAAGGAAAAACTGAGGGAGATGCGGGAGCCGAAAGAGCCTCCCTCGCCATCGGTGAACCCCGAAATCATCGACTACTTCAGCATCAAGCGGGAGCCGGGGACGAGGCTCTGCCCCCTCTGCGGCAAGGAGCTGACCAAATATGAGGCCCTGTACGCATCCGAGGTGGAGGAGCAGGGGAAGAGGAAAATTCTCATCCACGGGTGCCGGTACTGCTACAAGGACCAGGCGGAATAAATTGACGGCGCCCACGGTCATCGCGAAAGCATCGGCGGCCGCTTGCAGAACCAGGGGGCCGCCTGTTCAAGCTGGGCGGCAAGCCGGAAAAGCATGGCCTCGTCTCCGAAGGGCGCTACAAAATGCACCCCCGCCGGCAGACCGTCCGGAGTCCAATGAAGCGGCACCGACATGGCCGGCTGGCCGGTAATGTTGGCGATCTGCGTGAAGGGCATTTTCGCTATGCTCCGGATCGCCGCCCGCTCAGCCGTTCCGGTTCTCTTTAGGAGCATTCCCAGCTTCAGCGTATTCACGACCTTCATGCCAGCGCGCTCAAAAAAACCGTATCGCATCTCGCCGATACGCATCGGAAGAACCGCCATCGTCGGCGTACAGTAGATATCGTACCGCTCATGGAACCGCGCCATTGTCCGGGCAGCGCCGTCCCACCGGCGGAGTCCCAGTATCAGCTCTTCCGCGCTGGAAGCCCTGCCCAGGAGGCCCAGCGTCCAGGTCGTCTCTTCAAAATCGCCCCTTCGCGCCTTTCTCCCCAGGACCTCGGCGCTCATCGTGATATCGGCCGCCACATCGCCGTAATACATGATCAGATACGACCGGGCCAGGCCCAGATGGTCCAGGTCCGGCTTCGCCTCTTCAACATGGTGTCCGAGATCCTCCAGCAGGGCCGCCGCCTTCTTGACCGCCTTGACGCATTCCTGATGGACATCCGCATCGATGGGGGAATCAACGGAAAAGGCTATTCTCAGTCTGCCCGGCTTCGCCCGCGTCTCTTTCAGAAAAGGGCGCAC
>Ga0154692_114_pt4 | contig 10459 bp, 8 predicted proteins | sample Rifle2008BG13ft_FD_116121 | JGI IMG/M metagenome (GOLD analysis project Ga0154692, IMG submission 116121) | Spirochaetes bacterium RBG_13_51_14
GCCGGACCGAGGCCGACGCGCGCCCCGGTGCCGATCACCAGGGGCCTGATATACATGCTGGCGCCCGTGCCGTAGGGTGGCACGTATTTCAGGTTTGCCTGCACCACCGTTCGCACCGCCTCCTTGAACATCTCGTCAGGGATGACCGGAATGAATATGCGCTCGCAGCTTTTCTGGAGCCGATGCGCATTCTCGATCGGACGAAAGACCACGACTCTGCCATCGGCGGTCTCGAAGGCCTTGAGGCCCTCGAAAGCCTCCTGCCCGTAATGGAGCGTCGGGGCGGCCATGTGGAGGGATATCTGCTCGTCAGGTACGGTCTCCCCGGCCGACCACCGACCGCCCTTCCAGTAATAGCGGATGTTGTAATCGGTCTTATGATAATCGAACGGAAGATTCTTCCAGTCCAGGGATGCTTTTGTTTTATGTTGCATATTCATATTCATATTCGAGCCCGGAACACTTATCATAATCGGCGAACGTTCATCAGCAGGCGCCCCGCGCGCTGGCGAGGACTACTTTTAATGTAAGGGATAGTTATCGGCTTGATGATAAAAATTGTCAAGGAGAAAGATACGGATCGACAAAATTAATACCGGGCCGCCCGTAAACCGCGGTCCGGTGCAGGTTACCGGATCATTTTTTTCAACGCCTCGATCTGGGCCAGTACTTCTTTCCTCGACGTGCCGCCGGATGATAATTTCAGCTCAACAGAACCTTCGGGTTTCACGATATCGATTATATCATCCTCAAATTCAGGAGAAAATTTTTTGAAATCACTCGCCTTCAGGCCGAAGAAGTCGATCCCCTGCTCTTCGCAGGAGCGGACAATCCGCCCCACGATCTCGTGGGACGTCCGGAAGGGAACGCCCTTCCGTGCCAGGTAATCGGCAATATCCGTGGCGGTGGAGAAATTGCTGGACAGGGCCTTTTTCATCCGTTCCGAATTGACGGTCATGGTGGATAGCATTTCCGCCATGCCCGCCAGCGAGAGGGTCACGGTATCGATGGAATCGAAGAGCCGTTCCTTGTCCTCCTGCAAATCGCGGTTATAGGTCATGGGCAGTCCCTTGAGCGTCATGAGGAGCGACGCCAGGTTGCCGGCAAGCCTGCCGGATTTCCCCCTGATGAGCTCGGCGATATCGGGATTCCGCTTCTGCGGCATGATTGAAGATCCCGTCGTCACTGCATCAGCCAGCCGGATGAAGCCAAACTCGGACGATGACCAGAGCACCAATTCCTCGCAGAAACGCGAGAGACGCACGCCGCAAACCGACGCGAAGTAGCAGAAATCCAAGATGAAGTCGCGGTCGCTCACTGCGTCCATGGAATTGGGAATTATGCCGGTGAATCCCAGCTCCTCCCGAAGAAACTCGCGATCGACCGGGTAGTTGAGCCCCGCCAGGGCCCCTGATCCGAGCGGAAGGTGCTCGCACGCCTTGACTGCCGACTCGAGACGTCCGGCATCGCGGAGAAACCCCCACGCATATGCCAGGAGGTGATGGCTGAAACGCACCGGTTGGGCCACCTGCAGGTGGGTGTACCCGGGCATGATGACATCAATATTTTTTTCAGAAAGCTCAACGAGTACCCTGATAAGCCCTTGGAGAAGCGTTCGTATCGATTCCGACTCGTCCCGCACATGGAGCCGCATATCCAGAGCGACCTGATCGTTCCGCGAACGGGCCGTGTGGAGTTTCCGCCCAGCGTCGCCAATCCGCTCGGTAAGCGCCGCTTCGATGTTCATGTGAATGTCCTCGAGTGACGCCGAAAACGAAAAGCCCCCCGCTTCAATCTCCTTTTCGATATCAGATAATCCCCGGAGAATGTCGTCCAGTTCCGCATCGGTAAGGAGTCCTATCCGGCGGAGCATTTTGGCGTGAGCCCTCGAACCGCGTATGTCCTGTCGCCAGAGTCTCGAATCGAACTGTATCGAGGCGGAAATCTTTTCGGCGATTCCAGATAGCCCTCCGGAAAAACGGCCTCCCCAGGGTTTTTTCTTTTCTTTGGCCTTTCCCATTTTTAATTCCTGTCTGATATGGTATGCATGTATCGGGGCGCTGGTGCCCCTATACGCTACTTCTCATGTTTTATTTTAAAAAATCAAGTCATTTTAGAACCCCCTGTCCCACCAAGGGGGAACCAAACAAAAACTTATGGCATTTCATCTGACCCTTGACTCGATTAATTCCCTCATGCGGGCCCCCGCGGGGGGAGGGGGGTGGTCTCAGAGTCCCCTATGAAGAAAACGCACGTAGTTCAATAACACGGCATGAGTGAGATAGGCGTTGCCAAGCGCAGAATCAGCGCAATCATTTGCAGGAAATATTGGACAGCAGCATGTCGATGTAACTGCCGAGGTTCTCGAGTGAGGGCAAGATCTCATACTCGAGAATATCTGACAGGCTGATGATATCGTTGTTTTCCATCACGGTTATAACTTCATGCAGCAGGTTCCGCATATCGTGGTTCTTCTTCTCCAGGCTCATCCCGCCGAAAATCACCCCGGCCAGATCAATCTTGAAGACCGGCCCGATCTGGTAGCAGGATCTGGTGTACCGGTAGATGAAATCAACGAATCGTTTCAGGCGTTCCGATCCTTCCGAGTCTTTGCCGATCTGGTATGCGACCGCCGCGGCCTGAATGTTCGCGAGCTCGCCCGCGAGCTCTTCCCTGGTCTGTTTGAGGGAAGAGATAATTACATCAGGCGAGTCGACGCTCTGGACTATCAGCGAGCGCATCGCGTCGCTCATGAGAAGCATCCTGAACATGTACTTGATGTCGGAGAAGAGGCCGGCATGCGCGCCGATGATGTTCCGCATCTCCGCCATATCGCCATCGGCTACCAGGGCATCGCGGAAATTTTCGATGGCGTTCACATGGTGTGATATGTCGCGGTCCCGGTATTTCAGGGTGCCCCGATCCACTCCCATGAGACCCGTAACCGTGGACAGCACTTCCAGGAGCCACGTTATGCCGGTCTGGAGATCCTCAATGTCGCCACGCTTCAGCTCGCCGGTCTCCAGGACCTGTTTGATGAACAGGGACGCACGATCGCAATACCGAGCCGCTTCATCCACAGTGGAAAATACAATATCGGCCCTGGACTGTACGATGCAGTTGATGGTCTTCACATCGGCGAGGCTGATGTCCGGGGCCGTGTCAATGGCGTAACGGTCCTTGTCGATATACAGCTCGTAGAAGATAAGGTCGCGCTCCCGGGTCCACGTCGATACGGAATCGATGATATCGGAGACGTTCTTCTCCTGTTCGAGATTAAAATCAACCGGACAATCATTAATAAGGACCTGCACAATGCACCTCTCGGAATATTATTTATCTTTTTTATTATCGGACCCGCCGCCGGAGAAGGAATCAAGCTGGTTCCGCATCCACTGTTTCTGCGCGTTCGTCTCGGAAATCGCCCGTTCCATCCGCGCAAACTTGACTCTCAGCTTCTCCTCGTATTTCTTCAAATGCTCTTCATGGCGCTTGATCCCTTCATCGGCCAGTTTGATGGAATTGTCCTCCATCTCGATCTGCGCGGCGATTATATTCTTGCCCGGCGTCACATACGGCTTCAGCACGTAGACGACCTTGAATGCCATGCCGTTGTCGGGCTTGTTGTCACCGTCGGTATCGGAACCGAAAAAGGCGGCGACCCCGTCTGGATTCTCCATAACGGCCTTCTTGAGCTGGGCTTCATCGACGATGAGCTTGCCCGATTTTATCGACTCCCACTCGGCATTTATCGCGCCGGTGGAGACACCTATCTGGGTCAACATCTTGATCGGCTGGTCCGCGTTGTTCGGGTAGGCACTGTTCACGGTCGTCTGAAGCGTGCCCTGAAGCCGCGTCAGGATCATATCGCCGACCAAGAGTCCCGACTGGGATGAGACCTTGTCAAAGTCCCCCGGTTTTTTTGTAATCGCCGCCTTGGTGACCTGCCGGTTATAATCCAGGTATTTGTTGTACGCGTCTACGAATTTCCTTATCTTCTCCACAGAGGTTTCAATGCTGTGCTCCACGGTCAGGTCTATCTCGTGCGACGACGGCCGCTTGAGGTTCAGTGATATACCTTTGATGACATCGGTCAGATCGTCATTCCGGTCCCTGGTCACTTCAATGCCGTCGACGGTGATCCTGGCGTCCTGGGGAAGGGCGATAACGTTTTTGGGTTCCAGCCAATCCTTCCGCTCCTCCGGCGTTGCGATCCTCACATTCGAAACATTCATCACGCCGCGGTTGCAGTAGAGGATGATCTTGCTGATGGTGGCGTTCTTGAAATCCCTGCCGACATCGATACTCTGGCCTCCCCGGGCATCCGTGCCGAGCGCGTATATCTTTTCCTTCCGCTTGCCGTTATCGACGGCAACCACGCCGATCCCCATGATACCGTCAAAAGATTTCGGCTCTTCTTTTTTGTCCTCCCGCTTGCGGTCTATGTTATATCCCTCAAGAATGATGCCCTTTATGTTCACCGTTTCCTTCGGACCCACCTTCAGGCGTCGTGGAAGGCCCGCACCCTCTTCGATTTTCTCCAGATATGAAACATCGAACTCAAGCCGCGTATCCTCCTTCACCGGCATGTCCACGGGCAGGGCGTACTCCCGCCACAGCAGGCCCCGCAGGGTTACGGATGCGCCGTTCTCGCCGACCTTGATATTCCCGTTTTCGGCTTCGGGCTTTTTATCACCCAGATACGACGTAAAGTATCGAGAATCGAACGATACGGCGATTTCGCTCTTCCGGTCTTTTGCCGCGCCGTCGACAAATCCGACCCGGGAAAGAAGTTCCTTGTCGCCGGTGAGCTTTATTTCACCCTTCGCGCCGCTCCTGTTGGATTGAATGGTGAGGATATAGGTATGTCCCGACTTGAGGATGTATGACGTGGTCACCAGCCCCGAAGCGGATTCATCGATCTTTTCTTTCAGGTCCTTCAGCTTGCCGCCCTTGAAATTGATGGCCGCTGACCCGCCGTTCACCTCAATTTTGAATTTGCCGGCGGGAAGATCGGCAGGCTCCTCCATGGGATCGGTCGAGATTCTGTGGGATGATGCGATCTGTATGACCTTTATCTTTTTCACTCCCTTGTCCGCGTCGTTGGTGGCTTTCGCGTCCAGGACCGAACTATCAGAAGAAACCGCATTCTTATCGGTATATGACGCTCTGAAGCCGAAGAGGTCTTTCGCGGCATCGTTGATATCATTGAGATGCCTGCCGAGCGTATTGAGTCCATCCTTACGGCTGTTGTGATTTTTTTTGCGAATTTCAAGCTGTCGTATCGGTCTTGACTCTACATTGACCAGCTTTTCTATTACGGCATCGGTATCCATCCCTGATGCCATTCCGCTGATTGTTATCGGCATGCTGGAGCCCTCCCTTGCTTAATATGGCACTGAATCATTTCCCTCATCTATCCTTCTGTCTCTCTCAATCCGGACATTACCGTTTTGCCATTTCGCAGTGGCAAACGCATAAATATTTATATGTATCCCGTATCCTTACTATCGACATAATATTATAATTTAATAAGAACATTATATATGTATCCATATTTTTTTAAATTAATAACTCGAGTTAGGTGAATTTTTTACCCCTCCCTCGATGGGAGGGGTAAGGGGAGGGTGATTGTAACGCCTGATTCATTCAGTAGTTATTCACCCCCACCCCGGCCCTCCCCCGTCAAGGGGGAGGAAGTTCTTGAATTAAATTCGCCTAACTCGAGTTATTAAATTTGATATAAGCGGCTATTGAAATGAAGAATACAAATTTTTATAGTTAAAATAACGTATTAAGTAATTTTAATGAATCGAATTTAATCTTTTAAAACAGGCTTCATCGGGCTTTTGGGGGAGGCTATTTTGTCATGGGCATAAATAGAGCACGAGACCATACCGGTCCCTACCGCACAATATGCGGAATCTTCAGCAATGTTCAAACGATATCAGCTACCGGGACTCGTCAACAATCATGCCGAGAAAATCCTGAATGTGCTCCAGAAGCTTGATGGCCTCCTTGGCGGGAATCTCTCGAATGACCTCATTAGTATCGGTATTGATAAACTTTACAACGACCCTCTGGGTCTTTTCATGAAACGAAAACGTCAACCGCTCATGAATTTCACGTACGCCGGTATTCAGTTTATTCACGATCTCTAAAATGTCATCTCGGCTCAATTCCCGGGAAACATTCTTCGGCTGAGACAGTGCAGCGCCGGTTTGCTCGGCCGCCTCCTTTCTCCGGGCGTACTTTCCGACGGTATCCATCGGCTCATAATTTACGCTCTTGATATTCATTGTGTAACCTCCCTGTTACCAAAAAAATCTCTCAACCTCCCTTTTAAAAGACATCCCTCCCCGGTCGATGGAACGGTAGCGCTCCAGCTCCCCCAACCGGAGAGGGACGGGGCAACCCGCACTGCATAGATGCCCCGCATAAGAAACGATCCTCATTCAAACAGCTTCATGATGAGCTTCGGCTTTGTATTGGCCTGAGCCAGCATCGCGGCGCTGGTCTGGACGAGAATCTGGTCCTTTGTGAATTCAACCATTTCAGACGCCATATCCGCATCCCGTATCCGTGAATCAGACGACATCATGTTTTCATACGTTTGTGCAAGGGCCTGTACCGTGTTCTCCAGCCGGTTGTAATACGCTCCAAGGTCTGCCCTCTGCCGGTTCAGCCGGTCCAAGGCCGAATCGACATACCCTATCATCGCGTTCGCACCACCAGCCGTGGAGATAGTCCGCTTGTTAGTTGCCTCATTTACCAGGTTGAAGGCCTTCGAGCCGACAGTCGCGATATAAACCCTGATGCGCTGATTCTGGTTGGCGCCAACATGGAAATACATGCTCCCGATTCTGCTGTTCTTAGCGAACTCGCCCCGGAGCATTTTCATCCTGTTGAACTCCGCGGAGGTGGCGATGCGGTCGATTTCGTCGATAAGCTGAGATACCTCAACCTGTATCTGAAACCGGTCGTCATTGGAATAAATTCCGTTAGCCGACTGGATCGCCAGCACTCTGATCCGCTGCATGATCTCGTTAAGCTGCTGGAACGACCCCTCTGCGACCTGGATAAAAGAAAGCCCGTTCTGGGCGTTTCTTTCAGCCTGGACCAAGCCGTGGATCTGGGTCCGCATCTTCTCAGATACGGCCAGACCGGCGGCGTCGTCGCCAGCGCGGTTGATCTGCTCGCCGGATGAGAGCCGCTCAATGGACTTATCCAGCCGGTTAGCGACCTCCCCGAGCTGCCTGCTTGCAAATACGGCGCTCATGTTGTGATTGATTCTCATGTGTTCCCTCCCTTGTTTTGATCCGGCCCGCACACTGTCTCTTCTTGCGAACCGAGTTTTTCAGCCGCAACATCATGCCGCGACTGGAACCGCCGAAGCGGTTCGAAGGTTGTCTCCTTATCATGCTGCCCTGACTGCCCATGATCATGACAACACCGGCTCCGGTAACTCCGGCAGCCGGTGATGCCCTCCCCGCATCACCGGCTGCCGGAGCAGCCGGGTGCAGGACAGTCTGGGCATCAGGAGGGATGAGAATCGTGATGAATTTTCAAAGAACCTGTTTTGCTTTACTCTCGAGATACTGAACGGTACGGTTAGGTACCGAGTAGCTTTAATACTGACTGACCCTGAAGATTCGCCTGGGCAAGCATTGCTGATCCGGTCTGGACAAGGATCTGGTTTTTTGAGAACTCTACCATCTCCTCTGCCATATCCGCGTCCCGGATCCGCGACTCGGACGCCTGCGTGTTTTCGTAGGCGGTCATGAGCCCTTTCGCGGTCATTTCCATCCGGTTGTAATAGGCCCCCAGATCGGCCCGCTGCTTGCCAAGCCTCTGCAGTGCGGCATCCATTATCCCGATGGTGTCATTGGCGCCGCCCGGAGCGGATATGGTCACCAGTATCTTACCGGTGCCGTCCCTGAACCTGAAGGACTGCGCCGTCATTGTCCCGATGTATACCCGCTCCCGCTGGTCCTTGTTGGCACCAAGGTGGAACCACATGCTCGCCTTGGGATTGGTCTTGGAATAACTTCCTGTCAGTATCTTAAATTTGTTGAACTCTGCTTGAGACGCAATCCTGTCAACTTCATCGACAAGTGCGGAAACCTCGACCTGGATCAGCTGCCGGTCTTCATTTGAATAAATACCGTTTGCAGCCTGAACCCCGAGAACCCGTATGCGTTGGATTATCGACGCGGTCTGGTTAAGATATCCTTCGGCGGTCTGTACGAAGGACATGCCGTCTTCAGTGTTCCGCTCGGCCTGACGCAATCCCTGGATCTGGGTCCTCATTTTTTCGGACACCGCCAGGCCTGACGCGTCATCTCCCGCCTTGTTGATCCTGAGTCCAGAAGAGAGTTTCTCCATGCTTGAATGGATATCCCACTCCTTGAACTTCAGCGACCGGTTGGCATTAATTGCAATCATATTGTGATTAATAATCATCTTACACTCCTTTGTCAGAAAATTTTCTGGCTTCCATGCCATCCAGATTCCGAGGGCAGGAGGAATCGAATGATTACTACCAGTTAAGGGGCTGAAGCCTTACGCATCAGCCAGATTAAGAGTCATTCCAGGCTTGAACTTGGGCTTACCCAAGACTGAAACACTCTCTACAGAATAGCCTTCCCAGTTGAAAAAAGTTTTAAAAGATCTCTGAGAGTAAAGAGGGACTTTTATCCCTATTCGAATTCTCGCCACCTTTGGTGACAACATTGAGGGCGTTTATAGCATATTAGAAGAAATTAGAGGAATTTATCTTAAAATATGATTAAAATTTATAAAAAATTATCCTTATTTAGAATTTTTTTGTGAAAATCAATATTTTTTGATAATTTATTTGAAATAAATGGTAATAAATAAACATTTAATAAATTTATGTCATTTTTATTGTTAATCGAGATATTAGAATCAATTTCATTCTTTGTTTTAATCATGTAATATCGTGAGGATAAAATGGTTTTGGACATCTCATTCCGGCTGAAGCGCATCGAAATGCCGGAATCTCCTGAAGATGTGAGAGATTGCCCCATTTGCGGGAATGAGTAACTGATCTGGGTATGGAGATGCATTCTTTTTGATGACATCTGTCATGAGACGTCATTAATAACTTTTCGAATGTTTTTCCCCAGGACCTGGCCGATTATGATATTTTTTCGTAAATCCTCTGACATCGATCGCAATGATTTTATGTCCAGATCGACTCCTTTTCTGATATTGTCATGGCACCGTAGATACATGGAGGTTGCAGGCGATATCAAACAAAACGGCGCGGTCACTGCACCGCGCCGCCCGGGGAAAAAGAATTGACGCAGTGCAGAACTGATGCCATTATTCCCGAGGTATCATCCTTGAATCACCGGGGAGGCCGCCATGAGACTGACCGTATCATCCATCATAGAAAAGAAAAAAAACAAAGAAAAAATAACCATGCTTACCGCGTATGACTTCTCATTTTCGACAATGGTCGACGCGGCGGGAATCGACATCATCCTCGTGGGAGACTCGATGGCGAACGTCATACTGGGCATGGACTCCACCACGGAAATAAGCCTTGATGAAATGATCAACCACAGTGCCGCAGTGGTCAAGGGATCGGAGCGCGCCCTGGTGGTGGGCGATATGCCCTACTGCTCGTATCAGATCAATCCGGACGACGCCGTGGACAGCGCACATCGGTTCTTTCATGATGCCGGATGCCATGCGGTGAAGCTGGAATGGTTCGACGATGTCCTGAAAGCGACGGCCCAGATCGTGCATCACAACATTCCGGTCATGGGTCACATCGGCTTCACGCCCCAGACGGCCGACAAACTGGTCGGCTCCAAGGTTCAGGGCAAGGATATTGAGACCGCGCATCGGCTCATCGAACAGGCCCGGGCGCTGGAGGCTGCCGGCTGCTTCGGCATCGTGCTGGAATGCGTCCCCTGGCAGATTGCAAAGATAATTACCGAAGACATTCAGATCCCCACCATCGGGATCGGCGCGGGCGTCCACTGCGACGGCCAGGTTCTGGTTCTTAATGACATGCTGGGTCTTTTCAAACGGTTCACGCCAAAGTTCGTGAAAATATACGAGGATTTATTCAGTGCCGCCGTGTCCGGCATTCAGAAATATGCGGACGAAGTCCGGTCGGGAGCCTTCCCTTCGGAAAAGGAAAGCTTTTCAATGAACGAAGAGGAATTCAATAAACTTAAGGAATTTCTTTAAAGCACGTCGAACCGCCAGCCCCGCACGATCATCATGATAATCATTGCCCTATCGTAAACCGGAGGTATGCCCAGTCGGATGCTGTCGCATTGCCAGTATACCGCTAAAAGCAACTCACCGGCCGTGGCTCGGTGTCCGGGCGACAATAAAAACCGCTTCTTAAAAACCATATGCTGAGGGCTCTCTATGCGCTATCGGTGCGGGAAAAACTGCTCTTCGACAGCCTGCGGCA
>Ga0154692_163_pt3 | contig 10456 bp, 14 predicted proteins | sample Rifle2008BG13ft_FD_116121 | JGI IMG/M metagenome (GOLD analysis project Ga0154692, IMG submission 116121) | Spirochaetes bacterium RBG_13_51_14
GTTTCTTCGTCTTATCCGATTCGTCGGGGTTCAGGGGCATGACGGCCAGCGAGATGAATATGAGCTTCTCGGCGGACATTTTATTATCCGCCATACTGCAGAGGGAAGAGAGGATGATGATGTCGTTCACCAGCGCGGCGGTCAGGCCCGGATCGCCGATCTGGTCCAGCAGTTCCGTCAGGGTCCTATTGATTTTTTTCGCCTCACGGAAGAGGAAATCGAGGCTTTTCTCGCTGATGGCGAGATCATCGGCGGCCGCCGCGCCCCCCGGCGCAGCTTCCGCTTCTGCTCCGATGGTCTTATTCATCTCCGCCAGTGTCTTCATGGTATCGTCAATTTCGTTCAGGATGCGGAGGGTGCTTTCCTCGCGTGCGGCGCGTCCGCCGCTCCGGCTCTGTATCGCGTCGATGAACCTGGTGACCGCCGCCCTGTTGTCGAAGGTCGTGAAGGTGACCGGCGACGATTTCAGCTTCAGGGTGATGATGATGGACGAAAAGGCCCGCTCATACACGATGCCTTTTATATCGCCGAAGGAGAGCTCCTCGTAGAGCGGGCTTGCGAGATCGCTCGTGACGAAGAGGAGCCGCCGGTCCGTGACGCAGAGGACACCCGCAAGGTCCCGGCCCTCGGATATCTTTATTCCGCGGTAGAGGCCGTCCAGGAGATCGATCACGGCCTCGCTCCCGTCCAGGAGCTTTTTCAGGCCCCTGAGTATGTTTTTTTTGTTTGATACCAGGAGCCAGTTCTGTATCGCGTCGAGCTGTTTCCCGATATCGGTGGATCGTGGCATGGGCTCCGCCTAAAGAGTAATGCCGTAATGGTAGCGGGAGAGGGGCCGCGTGTCAAGATATTACTGCATCAACGTTAGTCGATGTAATCGTATCATCAGTTTTTACCGGGAGATCCGGAGGAAAAAGAGTGGAAAAAAATTGTGCTATGTCGTAGCGTGTATCACACATGAAACCGGGGGGACCTATGAAAACAAGAGTAGCATCAGCAGTAATATCAGCTTTTATCGTACTGCTTTTTAACTCCTGCGTTCAGAATGATTCTTCATCGAAAATGAATACGGCGCTGGTTGTCGCGGCCATGGTGCCTCCCTGTGATGCCAGCGCGCCATATCCGTCATATTATCAATTGACGCTTAATTTAGATGATTACAGCAATCATTACGAGCTTGGCTTAGATTATGGGAGTCAGATTCTGACCTTGGTGCCGAATTATGAAGAGATAGTCGACTGGTATCTCAAAATAGTCTCAGTGTTGGTTCCCTACGAAAGCCTTCGCGATCGCGCCGTTGAAATAAAGGACGGGGATCAGATACCTGAGGATTACCAGGAGGAGATCGACGGACTTGCAAGCGTGTGCACCGGCACCGAGGACAAGGCCGGAGACGGAAAGCTCTCCATCAATGAGGTGTACATGCTCCAGCTCCTGCCCGATATATTCGTCTCCACCCAGTGCTCCTCTGTATCGGTGTTCGGCGCCAGCTCCGACACCGGACACACCATAATCGGAAGGAACCTGGAATGGTTCGCCGGGTTTCCCCATAATTACTTGTCGCTCCTCCAGGCGGTGGTGACGATAAAGAACGCTGCTCCGTATGACGTGTGCCTCATCGGCTACCTGGGCTTCATCGGGTGCATTACCGGGTTCAATAACCAGGGCCTGTTCGGCTCCATACACGTGTCGGATGCTGACAAGAGCCTGTATGACGCGACCGGCAAGGGATCGTACAACATGAATCTCCGGTATACGCTCGAGAACTATAATTCGGTTAGTACCGCGGGAAACTATTTGACAACCCTAGACTCCACCGATTACGCGGCAGGCCATCTGTTTGATCTTGCCGATCCAGACGAAGCGCAGGTTTTTGAATACGATCCGGGCCCCCCGGTCAATAAGGGCATACGGGAATGGGACTCCACTCTCAGGGGCGGCGTTACCCTGTTTGATCACGATTATACCATCGGAGCTGTCAACTCCTGTGTGCTACCCGGCTTCTACGACAATCACAGGGGCAACAATGTTTCCCGGTGGGACCACATGAAGGAGCAGCTGGATAAAAAGTTCGGTGATATCGGCACGCCCGATACGGTAACGGTGAATGAGCTGAAAGATGTTATCACCAACTTTCAGGGAAGAAAGCCTGGTGCTGTCGACGGCGACCTGTACCGGGGGTACATCCAGCAGACGTTCATATACCAGCCCGGTTTGGACCTCGCCAAGGCTGAAGTCCATTTCCATCCCCTGTGCGATCAGTCGCCCGGCGTTCCCGGCGACACGGACTTTTTCGTGATTGTTAAAGCGGCTTTTGATTAGCGGTCGGGATATCGCAGAACCCGCGCGTCAGAGCCACTTCTTCTTCATAAAGAAGAGCACCAGCACTGTCGCCAGTAAAAGCGAGGACGTGACCACCATGATGTAGGCCAGCGGGTGGCCCTGGAAGGGGAGCTTTACGTTCATGCCGTAAAACCCCGTCACGATGTTGGGGATCATCAGGATGATGGTTATGGCCGTGAGGAGTTTCATGACGATGTTCAGGTTGTTCGATATGACCGACGCGAACGCGTCCATCATGCCGCTTAAAATGTCGCTGTAGATGTTCGACATCTCCAGCGCCTGCCGGTTCTCGATCACGATGTCCTCGAACAGGTCCTCCAGATCGCCGTCCAGGTGAAATAAATTGATGCGCTGGAGCCGCTCCAGCATGAGCGCGTTCGTCTTCAGCGACGTGGTGAAATAGACCAGGCTCTTCTCGATGTTCAGCAGCTTGATGAGCTGTTTGTTCTTCGATTCCTGCTCCAGCTTCTTCTGGATCATGGTGGCGGCGTTGTTGATCTGCTTCAGGTACTGTAAATAGATCATCGTGGACCGGAATATTATCTGCAGTATGAACTTGGCGCCGGTGACGGAGGTGGTGTTCTTGACACGTCCCTCGATGAAGTCTCGCAGGATGCCGAGCTCCCGTGAGCACACGGTGATGAGCATGCCGTTTGCCAGGATCACGCCGATGGGCAGGGTGAAATAGGGAACGTCCGGATTGTGCTCGTCGAAGTAGGGCGTCTTGATGATGATGAGGGTTGTGTTGTCCTCGATCTCGATGCGCGCCGTCTCGTCGATGTCCAGGGAGGCCGTGAGGAAGTCTATCGGGATATTGAAGTACTGCGTCAGGAGCGGCAGGTCGTCTTTCGAAGGATTGACGATATTGACCCAGCTGTTTTTTTCGATGCGGTCGATCAGGGTGACCTTATTGTCCGCGATCTTGTACACCTGAATGAGCGGCTGGATTTCGACCGCTATCTCCTCCGCCGTCATCTCCTCCTCCACGGGCAGTTCCGACTTCAGGAGCTGTTCGGCCACCTCGGTCAGCTCGCGGGCCTCTTTGCCCGGATACCTTCGCGACAGGTCCCGTATTTCACGCTGCTTTCCGATGGGAAGGATCTTAAGGAAGTTCAACCGCTCCTCGTCGAGCATTTTGGACAGAAGCTCCACCAGGTCGCCGTTTTCAAAAAGGCTCATCAGCGAGAGCTTCACGTCATCGTCAAAGTAGCTGAATATGTTTGACCGGGTGTCCGGGGGAAGGCTGAGCAGGATGTTTTTGTTCTCTTTAGCGGACAGGGCTCCGAGGAAATCGGCTACGATGGCGGGCGGGGTTGTATCGCAAAAATCCTTGATTTCCTCGATATTATTCGACGCGAGCATCTCGCGGAATTCAGGTACCAGCAGTGGATTTTTCATGTGATGCCTCCTTGGTAATCGGGGAGGCTGAAATCCATGCTTTACCGCACAGTTAGAGAACCGCCTCCCGGTGATTGCGCGTTACTCAATGGGTCCGCATCCATATGTAAGCTCCGCAAAGGATTTTTGATAATTCTTTACCGCACAGATATAAACGGTTCTCGCCATTCAATGCGCCTGCGGCTGATAATCCGTTGAAATTGCCGCAGGCGGGAAATGAATGACCCGGTTACATATATCGACATTAATTCGCTCTGTCAAGCAGTTTTGGCGATTTAGAGCGCATTCCAAAACCACTCCATAATCAGGTTTCAGCATGCGGCACGGTATCCGGATGTGGCAACCCGGGAGCCGTAATCCTGGATAACGGCTGTCCGGATGATATTTACGGATTCATAATTTATCTGCATATTCTTAATGAACAGAGTGTCGGAAAAATATTTATCCACGTAAAAATATTCTATTGACAAATCCTGAAATGCTCTAATTATAACTTAATAATAAAATTTAAGAGGAGGAGCATTACTGTGAAAAAGATAGGTCTTTTTATTCTTACTGCAGCATTTGTATTTTCATTATCAGCTTCGGATGTGTCCGCGGCTGGCTTGGTCTTGAACGGAAGCGGCGTCAGGACAAAGTTCCTCGTGGGAACTCTTTACACCTTGTCGCTCTATGTTTCGGATCAGTTGAAAGGTAAAAGCGGTAAAGAAGTCATTGAGTCCAATGATGCTATGTACTTTGTTATGCAGCTTGAAAGCAACCTGATTACCCGCGAACGCTTTGTTGAATCTACCGGCGAGGGTTTTGGTAAATCGGCAGCTTCCGGATATGCTACGGCAAAAAAACAGGCATTCCTGGACCAGTTCAACAAGACGGTATTCAATAAAGGCGACATTATCATTATGAGCTACACCCCTGCGGGTCTTACCACCACATATAAAAAAGTGGAGACAGGAAAAGACGGGAAACCAGCGTACATGGCAGTGAATCTGGGAACTATAGCCGGGCTGGACCTTAAAAAGGCACTCTTCGCCATCTGGCTCGGTCCCGATCCGATTCAGGATAGCTTGAAAAACGCCCTTCTTGGAGTTAAGAAGTAAAAAATAGTCCACAACAATTGTATTTGAAAGGCTGCGACGCATGCAGCCTTTCTTTTTAAAATCTTCTGCGTCCAAAAGCGGGCGTAAGGGAACTCGTGCTGTCCGCAAGGGGTGAACAGTTAAACAGCATTCTGAACGTAACCATCGTTTACCCCGGCGGCAACATGAACTCCTGGGGATTCTTCTGCGGCAGGATAAATGAAAAACTGGTCCTGGCTGAAAAAACTCCGCTTACCTGAGACCTGTTCGGCGGCTATATTGAACACAGGTAGTTCCAGCGAATGTTACAGAGTTGGCTGAACGAAGTCCGGACAATGAAAGACCATCTTTTTGATGCTTACTATATGTTCTCTGTCTCGTCCGCGGGCTTATCTGAGTTTTCTTTAGCTTCTGAACTCCGTTTATCCAGTTTGCGTTGTCTTTTTTCTTCTTTCTTTTTTTTCTTTGCTAAATCTTTCTTACGCTTTTCAAGCTGGTAGTAAGTTTTTGCCACGGTATCATCCTTTTTAATATTGAAGATGTTCTAATTACAAAAGGTGTCTTTTACCCGGTTTGTAACATGACGACAATTACAGGGTTCTAATATCGTGGTCCCCTGCGAGGGCGATCTTCTTTTGGCCTTGCGACATTGACTTTAATATTTCTTCCGTCAATTTCTTTACCATCAAGCTGCTTGATTGCCTCTTCTCCCTCGGATTGGTTGGCCATTTCAACAAACCCGAAACCTTTTGATCTGCCAGTATCCCTATCAGTGATAATTTTGCTTTCCGATACAGTACCGAATTCAGTGAATAATTTCTCCAGATCGCTATCGGTCACACCATACGACAAATTTCCGATATAAATTTTCATTTTCTAAGTCTCCTTAACTCCTCATATAGATTCTTGATAATTTGAATACCATAATATCAGTTAAAACTCACACGTCAAGGTCATTTTATACCGGGAAACATATCGGATCTGAATTTTCATGACCGTAACTATTTTATTCTTTCAAATATGATTCGAAGTCGAAAGTCATGGTTAATAGACTTATTGCATATCTAAAAAAAATTGATAGCTGCCCACGCCACCTTGGGCGGCGGGGGCAGCTATTTAATTACTTGAGTTAGGCGAATTTTGCCTGTTTATTACTCAGTTCGTTTGTGAGCTATTCAATTCGGTTGTTTTGCTCATTTTCGAGCTATTCAAGATACGTTATTCAATCACACATCGCACTAAACAGGCAAAATTCGCCTTTTTATCAGTTTATCTATGCAAAAAAATCGCCTACGTCGAGTAATTATTTTATTAGATTAGCAATAGGTCTATTGATTTGTTTCAGGATATCATTTTTCTTTTCCAGAGACTCGCATGAATCTCGACAAAAGGATAGTTGACAAAAAAATTATTTTTCCATCAATTACTCGTATAATAATAATGCTCTCACATATGGTCACATGAGTTTACTGTTGTACCGTCCGTCCTGGCAGTCGGTCTCACGTATCTGGTGCACAGTATGAAGTGCACGCCTGAGCCGCTTCTATCCACGATCCCGACCATGATACTGGCGCCGCCGTCGTTTTTTTTTATGGGGATGGAGAAAGAGACCGGCTCATGTGAAAACGTGAATACGAAAATTGCAGTTGCTGAATTATCGCGAATACAATGGCGAATGACGATTGTTGAGAGACCGGATGCGCTTGGGTTTCTCCGGACGGTTCGACATTCGGATAATGCCCATTCATTGAATCTGGAGGTTACAGATGAGAATTGATGATCGCCTGCAGTCATTGATAAGCGTGTTGTTTTTGTTTCTATTGTCAAGCTGCTCGAAAGAGCTGATCAGGAGTCCGGTTACGGCGTCTGAGTACCGGTGGGATTTGACTCTGTCCAAGCTGACCCTGGGGCCGGACCAGTACAATACAGCCGACGGATACTGGAGACCCCGTGAAGGGAAAAAGTTCCTCTGGGCCACCGTTATCATACATAATTCCTTGAAGACTGATCAGCAGTTTTACCTGGATAGAATCAATGTGGCGTCCGGGAAGAAGCTTTTGAAGCCCTTTATAATCGACATGGACTCCATTGTTGCAATTAAAGCCAATCCTGCGCCCATACTCAAGCCGGGAGAAACCGTATCTCGAAAATTAATATATATCCTGCCCCGCGGTGTTCTGCCGGAGAAGCTCGTATATGAAAATGTCGATATTAATATTCCACTGCGGAATGATCGCTGACTATGCGGCGTTGACAAACAGATATCTTCATTACCATGAACAGCTCGCTTGGCTTGTAGTGATATCGTGAATTCCAGACAGTATTTCCTTCGCCGGGCTTCAGGTAAGTTGGTACGTGCATGGATACCAGGGATCATGAGCCTTACCACCTCAACGTCGTGGAGCTATCCTTTCCATGGCCTTCATTCTATCTTATATGACCACATCCGGAATTTGTGTGAACGTCGACTTTAATATTTCACCATTAGAGAAATTATTTAAAAAGGTAAAATATTCTTGACAGTATCACGAAATAAATAAAAATAGCACTATGCAGATAAATTTATATATCTCATAATACCAGCTTTTCGGAGGTATAATGAAAAGAAAGTCAGAATTCTTCTACATGTTGTATTTCAAGAGGATCCTATTAGTTAATATTTTATTATTATTGGCATTTCCAGTTTATGCTTTTCACCCACTCATCACGGACGATACAGGAACGCAGGGGAAGCATAATCTTGAGCTGGAAGTCGCTTTTCAGGCCGAGCACGATAGTTATCGGTGGTTCGACCGGAGCCCGGAGAGCGTGCTCGAAGGCCTTTTTGGATCGGTATATACCAGAGATGATGCGAGTGAACTCGGCCTGACTGTGTCATATGGTATAATCGATCCGCTTGATGTTGTCATCGGGTTCCCGTACCAGCATGTACGATCAAAGGAACGTCGTATTTTTTATGCACCAGGCGGAATACAGGGTTTGGTATTCAAGAGCACCGGTACCGATTCAGGGATCGGTGATCCGCTGATAGAATTTAAGTGGCAGTTCTTTCAATACAAAGGACTGACCATAGCAATCAAGCCGGGTACAACCCTGCCGCTGGGCAACGAGGACGAGGGGTTTGGAACCGGTCGGGTCAGCCCGTTCCTGTATCTCATTTTAACTCATGAAACTGAATATGTCATCACACATATAAATCTCGGTTATATCCGCAACCAGAACAATCAGGACGATCGCGAAGACCTGTGGCACGTGACGCTGGCCCTGGAATTCGTATTGCTGAAAAATTGGCTGCGCTTTGTGGTCAATACCGGTCTGGAACACAATCCAGACAAGTGCTCCAACATCCAGGATGCTTTCATCCTGGGCGGTTTCGTGTTCTCTCCGTCAGAATACTGCGATCTCGATATCGGGTTTAAATACGGCGTTGCGCCCAGAGGTATTGAATCGCCGGGGGCGGATTATTCGATTCTCGGCGGATTCACGGTACGGTTCGGTACCGGGGGTTTGCAGGGAGATGATAAAAAAGAAGGAGGAAAATAAAAATGCATATTCCGGATGGATATCTGAGTCCACAGACCTACGTTCCCCTGTACGCGGTCTTTGCCGGTTTTCTGGCAGCGGCCTTGAGAAAACTCCGTAAGAGCCTTTCATCGAAAACGGTTCCGTACCTGGGAATGGCTGCCGCGTTTTCGTTTCTCATCATGATGTTCAATGTGCCCATTCCGGGAGGCACGACCGGCCATGCCGTGGGAGCCGGCATCGTAACCCTCCTGCTGGGGCCCTGGGTCGCCATGGTATCGGTGTCGGTGGCGCTCATCATACAGGCCCTTATCTTCGGCGACGGCGGTATTACGGCCATCGGAGCGAACTGTTTCAACATGGCGGTGGTGATGCCGTTCGTCGCGCTCTGGGTATTCAAGCTGGTGCGGGGAAAAGCCGCAGGCGGATGGCGCGTTAGCGCGGCTGCGTTTCTCTCCGGCTACCTGGGCCTTGTCGCGGCATCGCTGGTCACCGCCGTGGAGTTCGGCATTCAGCCGCTCATCGCCTCGGAGGGCGGCAAACCGCTCTACGCCCCGTACGGTCTTGAAATAGCGGTTCCGGTCATGACGGTGGAGCACCTGGTTCTGTTCGGCATCATCGAGGGTGCGATCACCCTGCTGGTGTTGCGGTATTTTTTAAAGAACGATCCTGAATCCGTCTACGTCATGAAGGAGGAGCGTGTATGAACTCTTTTCAGAAAAAGCTTCTGGCGGGGCTTATAGTCCTCGCCGTAGTGGCTCCGGTCGGAATATTTCTGCCGGCCGCGTTCAACGCCGGAGACGCCTGGGGCGAATGGTCGACCGAGACTCTTGAAAAAATGATCGGCTTCATCCCTGCCGGACTCAAAAAGACGGCGGATCTGTGGAAGGCCCCGATCCCGGACTACAACCTGGGCGATGAGAAATCTTCTTTTACAACACAGGCGCTGTCGTACATTCTGTCCGGAGCGGTGGGTATCGCGCTCTGTGCCCTGATACTGTACCTGCTGTCCCGTTTTTTATTCAAAAAAGATGATTGACACCACATATCTCACGGGTGCAGAGGAAAGCTCACCATGAATTTTATTGACGCCAGTTTGAAAAAGATTGCTGAAGTGATTAAGAATGCGTATGTCCACTGGGAGACCGCGGAGCGGAACGGTTTTATGCAGCGGCTCGATCCCCGCCTCAAAGTATTGTTTCTCCTCTACTGTGCCGTCATCATCAGCTTGATAAAAAAGCTTCCGGCACAGGGAGCCGTTGCGGTATTTCTTTTAATCCTCATCCTTCTCTCGCGGCTTGACGCGTGGCGCCTGTACCGGCGGATAGCGATTTTCGCATTCCTCTTCGGATTCCTGGTGGCACTGCCGTCGGCGTTTAACATCATAACGCCCGGCAGGATCATCCTGCACGTGGCGAGCCTCTCTCGGGCATACCGTTTCTGGATATATGAAATCCCCCAGCAGATCGGTATCACCGCCGAGGGAAGCTTCGGCGTGGCAATGCTTTTTTTACGGGTGGCTAATTCGCTCACGGCAGCCCTTCTCATAATACACACCACGCCTTTTTTTGAGATTATCAGGGCGCTGAAGGTGTTTCGGGTGCCTGACGTATTTATCATGACCATTATTCTATCGTACAAATACATTTTTATTTTTTCCAGAAGCGTGGAGGACATGTACCTGGCCATGAAAAGCCGGCTGGCGGTGCCGATCAACAGATCAGCAGCGCGGGACCTCGTTGCCGGCAGGATATTCTTTGTATTCAAGAAATCGTGGTTGCGCTACGAGGATACCTGCCGGGCCATGACGGCACGAGGTTTCACCGGAGAAATCATGCTCTATCATTTCAGGAATTTCAGCGCGGCCGATGCAGCCGCGGGCGTTCTGTTTATCCTGGCAGGGGCATTTTTCCTGTTGCTGCAGGTGATGATATGAGCGATATAATAAGGCTGGAGAATGTCTCGTACAGCTATCATGGCATCGTGCCGGCGCTGTCGGGCGTAAGCCTGTCGGTCGGCGAGGGCACTATGATGGCGGTGATCGGGTCCAACGGCAGCGGTAAATCGACCCTTTTGCAAATCATGAGCGGCCTGATTCATCCTCAGTCGGGCAG
>Ga0154692_143_pt3 | contig 10317 bp, 9 predicted proteins | sample Rifle2008BG13ft_FD_116121 | JGI IMG/M metagenome (GOLD analysis project Ga0154692, IMG submission 116121) | Spirochaetes bacterium RBG_13_51_14
AATAGGGCCGATGATCCGGATTAATCATAGGATATCGTAACCCCCAGCATGATCTCGAATTTAATGCTCCGCGAAGAATAATTATCGAGGTCCCCCAGCAGGTTTAGACGTTCCACTCCCGATGGATATATCAAGTATCTGCCGTTCATGCTGCTCTGTGCGCTGTAGGCGCGCTGGGGCAGGAACGCTCCCGCGGCGACGAGGAAGATCGTCAACAAAAAAATATGTGTAACACGGTTCAGGGTCATGGGTGTCAGCGCTACGAAATTATTTTTCGATAAACCGGTTACTCAGGTTGAGCTTGTGCTCGATCAGCGACACGGAATTGGTGAGGAAAAAGCGGTCGTTCCGGTTTTCGAGCAACCGGGCGTAATGCTCGCTCGCGGCCTTGTAATCCTGGAGCTTGAAGGAGGATTCTGCGTAGTAGAAATGATACGACCTGTCATAATCATCGCTGGTGTTGATCGATTTTAACACGACCAGCGCCTTGTAGTATTCGCCCTCCTTGAAGTGGATCTTGGCCCTGCCCAGGAGGCCGTTGTTGAAGCGATGGTTGATCCGGAGGGACTGGTCGTAGTACTTTTTGGCCAGCTGCGCCTGGTTCCGGTCGAAGAAGAGGTCGCCGATGAGCACGTACGTTTTTAGCTCGTTCCGGTTCCACCGGAGGGCCTCGCGGTAGTTCTCGATGGCGTCGTTGACCCGGTACCACCGCTGATAAATGGATCCGATCTGGATGTAGGTGCCATAGTACTCGGGAACCACGGCCTGGGCCTTCTTGAAGTTAAGGAGCGCCTTTCTGAGATCATTGAGATGTGAATAACAGGTGCCCAGGTTGTACCGGAACGGGAAGAAGAGGGAGGCGTTCCTGATGGCGCGCAGGAGTACCTCGGCTGCCGTTGAGAAGTCTCCCGCCTCCATGTGCCGGGCAGCGGTATTGTTTGCCGTCGCCAGATCGCTTTCCCCGGTGCAGAACACGATGTCGTTTGTAAAATAAATATGGTCTTTCGGTTTGGCGACTTCAGGGTTCTTTTCAGCGAGGCGGAGAAGGTGCTGAAGTCGTGTGAAATCATCGGCCGGCTTGCCGGTCGAACCGGGGATGAGCAGTAAGCCGGCGAGGCACAGCAGGGCTTGAAAATATGAATGAAATGATGCGCGTCTCATAAGCGAACAGGCCTCAGTACAGATGGCAGGCTACCCGCGCATGTTTTACTGTTTTCATGTCCGGATACGTTTTTCTGCAGATGTCCATAACGCTTGGACAGCGGGGATGGAAATGACATCCCGGCGGCGGGGTTTCCGTCGATGGTATTTCACCTGCTATGGCGGAGAATCCGTGCTTGACCGGGGAGACCCCGGGTATGGATTTCATAAGGCTTCGGGTGTATGGATGGAGGGGGCTCGCGTACAGGTTCTTTTTCTGGTTTTCCTCCACAATCCTGCCCAGATACATCACCACGACCCGGTCGCTCATGTGCTCCACGACCGCCAGGTCATGGGAGACGAAAAGGTACGTGAGCCCCAGCTTTTTCTGGAGATCGCGGAGGAGGTTCAGGATCTGGCCCTGGATCGACATATCAAGAGCGGAAACCGGTTCGTCCAGGATGATGAACGTGGGCTCGAGCGCCAGGGCCCGGGCGATGCCGATCCGCTGGCGCTGACCGCCGCTGAATTCATGCGGGTATCGGTCGCGGTGTGATTCTTCAAGGCCCACCAGCCGGATGATCTCCTCGAATTTCCGGCCGATCTCCTGATGCCTCATGCTGGTGTGGATCCTGAGCGGTTCCGTGATGATCTTCTCAACGGTCATCCGCGGGTTAAGCGAGCTGTAGGGATCCTGGAACACGATCTGCATGTTTCTCCGGAACGACCGCAATTCCTTTTTTTCCATCTCATGCACGCTGGCGCCGTTTATGATGATGTCGCCGGCGTCGGGGTCAATGAGCCGCAGAATAGACCGCGCCGCGGTGGTTTTTCCGCTCCCGCTCTCGCCCACCATGCCCAGGGTCCTGCCTTCGGGGATGGAGAAGGAGATATTGTCGACCGCCCTGATTATGCCGGGCCGCTCGAACAATCCCGCCTTGCGGGCCGTGTAATATTTCGCGAGCGCCCGCACAAGAACCATGGCCCGGGGTGAAATCTGTTTTTTATCCATTGGCTTCCATTAGCCTAAAACAAGGAAGGGGCGCGGCGCACCCCTTCCTCAATATGCGATCGTCGTCAGTCTTGTGCGGCATGTGCGGCATCAATGGCATTCCTTGCACTTCTGGGGCCCCTCCCTGCGCTTAATATGGCAGTTGACGCAGAGGCCGTGCATGGTTTCGTAACCATTTTCTCCGTAGTGGCATTTTGCGCACTTTTTCTCTCGATCGGGATTGTTCTCTTTATGATGGCATTCGACACATTTCACGCCTTTGTCCTCGTGGGCTTTGTGAGACATCCGCACCGCGCCGACCTGGCTTTTATATACGGGTTCCCCGGCCTTCTCCGTGCCGTAGGCCCTGGTCGTTTTGGTAATCGTTACGACGTCAGTGGATGTTTCGCCGGTTGACCGTGGGTCGAGTTTGCAGGAAGCGATTATTCCCCCGATAATAACTGCGATGGCTATAGGAGCAATTTTCTTAAATTCCACCTGTCTCCTCCTTACTGGTATGATAATCGACAACACAAGATGGTTTGTGGAACGCCCGCGAGGCCGCATGCCCCGAGATCAGCGAATGCTGAATAAATACTCGGTGGGAATATCGGCCGAATAATTAATTGTGTCAACAGTAAATTTTTTTTTTGTATATTATTCCTTTCACACTGGCGTATTTTCTCTTTTTACAGACGGTTCCGTTTGCGATCCATGATGAATAAAAGTTATTTTTTAATTGATTTTTTTTTGCATGAAATATGTATATCAAACAATTCAATCATGCCCGGCATGTCGCCTGCATCCGCGGCTGAACACAATATACCAGGTGACCACTGATGAATGATTTTACCATAATATCATATCCCGGAACAAGGAGCGACCTTCTTCTGTCGCTGACCGAATCGAGGTCGCGCTATATGCTTCCCATCGGCGGAAGGTTCAGGGTGGTCGATTTCACCATCCGGAACTCCTTCTCATGCGGTGCGCGGACCACTATCATATATAACAACCGGGACGATGACCTCGACGCGTATGTGGAGCGCTACGGCCCCTTCGGGGACATGAAGTTTCCCCCCATCAAAGTCATAACGCGCGAGTATTCCGACATCAAGGTCTGCTACAACCTCATATTGGAGAGCAACACCGAATACTACGCCATTTACAACGGGGACAATCCCTCAATTATAGATTTCCCGGGCATCATAAAGAAATATAAGGCCCGGCGGACCGGCGCGGTGCTTTTCAGGCTGAACCTGGACGGCAAGCCGACTATGGCGTACACCGTGCTGGTATCGGACCAGAAGACACTGCTGAACGTGGTGCGGGGGGCCATCAGGGAAAAACGGAGCGCGCCCAACCTTTTCGAGATGATCATCAACATACTCGTCAACACGGGCATCTCCCGGAGCAGCTTCGACGCGTACTACTGGCCCATCAAAAACGTTCCCGAGTACTACGCCCTGAACCGGGAGATCATCTGGAACCCGGAGGTTTTCGGCCTCCTCTACCGGGACGAGATCATCAAGAGCCAGATCGCGGCCGGCGGCGTAGCTCATATCGGCCGGCACGGCAGGATAGTCAACTCGTTCGTGTCGGATTTCTGCAAGATAAACGGCACGGTCGAGCATTCCATCATTTATCCCGGCGTTGAGATCGGCGACCATTCGGTCGTAAAGGATTCAATCATCCTTCCCTACAACCGGATAGGCCCCGGCACGCGGATCACGCGCACGATTATCGATGAGCGCACGGATCTGGCGCCCGAATCCGCGTATCTCAACATCGGCGGCTCCTGCCGCATCGGCTCGGGCGAAGAGTATATCAAGAACGCCGATTATCCGCAATCGCTTTTTTCCAGCATCACCCTCATCGGGAAGGACTGCCGCATCGCGGACGGCGCCCAGATCGGGAGCGGCTGCTACGTCGCTTCCGGCATGGGCGGCGAGTTCCAGGGATCGAAGAAGTATCTGTACGACGGAACGTCGCTGGTCAGGATCGTGCCGGAAGGCGCCTGAGGGAAGCGGCGCCAGGGCTTCGAAGCATCAAAATTAATTTCCGCCGGGCCCCAATTCTGACGCATGAATGGGGCCCTCATTTACGTTTTTTCTAATTGACTTCAATACTTTATCTGCAAATATTAATCGTATAATTGTAACGGTCATGTATGAGCGATTACATAGTGCTTATTAAGCAAGTCCCGGATATTTCACAGATTACGGATAATGCATTCAATCCTGAAACAGGCACGCTTATTCGCGGCAGGCTGCAAAATGTGATCAATGAACTTGATACGGAAGCTCTTGCCTTCGCGCATCAAATGAAGAAGCTTGGCGGAGATGGAAATGACAGGATAATTTGTCTAACCATGGGGCCGCCAATGGCGGAAGAAGTTCTTCATTATGCGTTGAGCCGTTCTGCCGATATCGCCATTTTGCTTACAGACCGCGCTCTGGGGGGCGCGGATACCGCCGCTACCGCAAATCCTCTTGCTTATGCGATCCGTAAAATCGAGCGTGAAATATTAAACCGGAGTCGTGATTATTATATCATCACAGGCATGCAGTCGGTGGACGGAGATACCGCCCAGGTGCCGGCGCAAATTGCCGAGGAGCTTGACATCGGTTGCGTGTCTTATTTGACTGAAGTAGCTTTTGAGGGCGGCAGATTTGCATTTAATAGGATCATAAGCGGCGGAAGTCAGGTTGTGGCTGTGAAAAAGCTTCCCGCTGTGCTCACTGTCGCTAAATACGAATATCCGCTTTATGCAAGTTTTTCAGCGACACGGCGCGCAAATAGAACAAAAATCATACAATGGGGTGCGAGCGACATACACGCCACGCAAATCGGGGCAAAAGGGTCAAAAACCCAGGTGATAAGGATTTTTCCGCCTGGAAAAACAACACGCAAGTGCCGGCAGGTTAAAGATGCCCAGGAACTCGCCAATGTCATTTTTGAAAATTATTATAGAGACGTTAGCAGTAGTGCCAGAGGAGCAGCGAGCGCAACTAATTATATTTTGCCGGGCAGGAGAAGCCGTAATTTTGAGCGTAACTTCGAGGGCCTTGAACGGGACAATCAGAACTTTACAATGCTGGCCGATAAGATGCATGAGCTCGGGCTTGAGGATTTTTATGAAATTGATGAAGAATCGATGTCCGGGCTTATTGATGCGTTTGTCGACCAATTCGGGAAAAAGGGAATCGAAGACATGATCGAGGGCATGAAGCAATTTAACCCCGCTTATCAGGGAGATGTGTGGGTTGTTGCCGAATATGGTGAGGGAGCGATTCATCCTGCCACGCTCGAGTTGATCGGCAAGGCGCGGGAGCTTGCCGATTCGTTGGAGGTCAAGGCCGGTGTGGTGCTTGCAGGCCATGGTCTGGAGGACCTGTCCCGGCGATTAATAGCGTACGGCGCTGACAATATCTATTATATTGAGCATGAACTCCTCGGCCATTTTGATCCGCTTCCGTTTCGTAAGGCTGTCGCAGATCTTGTTTCGGAATACTGGCCCCAGATCGTGCTTTTCGCCGCAACGCCGGCCGGCAGGGTATTGGCGCCCATGGTTTCTTACCGGCTGAAGTGCGGTCTTACCGCAGACTGCACATCTCTTGATATACGAGACAATACTAAAAAGGGGCAGGTGGCTATCCTCCTGCAAACAAGACCGGCACTCGGCGGGAATGTAATGGCTACAATAACCTCCATTAATTCACGTTCGCAAATGGCTACGGCACGTCCCGGGGTCATGAAAAAAGTAATACCGGATGAGTCGCGCACCGGGTCCGTATTCAGACATGAAATTGATCTCACGGATGCCGATCTTTGCATGGATGTCCAGAAGTATGAGGTTTCATCCGGAATGGTGAATTTTGAAGTGGAAGTGATTGTCAGTGGGGGCAAAGGCCTTCAAAATAGAGACAACTATGAAGATTTGATAAACTCCCTATGCACTATCTTACAACAAAAGCTCGGCACTAATGTGGAAAAAGGTGCGTCAAGGGCTGCAGTTGAAAGGGGCTATATAGGACGGGCGCACCAGGTAGGGCAAACTGGCACGGCTGTTGGGCCAAAACTTTATCTGGCTTTGGGTATAAGCGGTGCGATACAGCATATGATAGGGGTTGCAAATACTGAAACCATCATAGCGATCAACAGCGATCCCAATGCCCCGATATTTAAAATGTGCGACTATTATTTGATCGGCAATGTTGAGGAAATAATTCCACAGCTGGTAAAAGGGCTTGGAGCATGATACAATAATGATACAAGAAAAATTTAGCAGAACATCTGTATTGGTCGTCGGAGCAGGGCCGGCAGGACTGGCGTGTGCAATATCCGCAAAACGTAAAGATCCCCAACTTGAGATATGCGTTATTGACAAGGGATCTGATCCGGGGAATCATAATCTTTCAGGCGCCGTGCTTGAGCCCGATGCCGCGCGTGGATTGATAGATGTATTAAAGGAGAACTGGCAGGATGATGAATTGTTTATTGATGTATTCAATAGAGCAGTGGAACGTGACGACATTTTATTTTTTCTCGGAAAGAAATGTAAGCTCAATATCGGTCCGTTGATACGTTTTGCAGGCATGTGCAAACTTCCCATTGGCAATATGAGGCATGATGGGGATTATATAGTTTCAATTTCCAGACTTGCAAAATTGCTGGGGCGGGAGGCGCGCAGGCTCGGCATTGAGGTATTATTCGGTTTTCCCGCTGAAGATATCATTTTAAGCGATGACGGGAGCAAGGCCATGGGCGTTAAGCTGGTCGATCAGGGCCTTGATAAAGAAGGCAATAAACAGCCGAATTATTCTGCTGGAGAGATAATCGAAGCTGATGTCATTGTTCTGGCAGAGGGCTGCGACGGTCTGGTAACCGAGCGTTTTATTGAAAAGGCGTTGCTCAAAAGAAAAACGAATCAGCTTTATTCGATCGGAGTGAAAGAGGTCATAAAGGTCAGCGAGGAGCAGTATGAAAGATTCGGGGACAACAGGGTCGTTCATGCTCTTGGATATCCTGTCTGGACTCCCGTTCTTGGGCCCGGCATGTTTGGCGGCGGTCTAATGTATTCATACGGCGATAATTGTATTGCGGTTGGTATGATCGTCGGGCTTGACTGGAAGGAATTCGATTTTAATCCGCAGGATGCGCTCACACACTTTAAGAATCACCCTTTTGTGAATCAGTTTATTAATGACGGAAAGGTCATTGAAACCGGCGCAAAGATGATTCCCGAGGGCGGATTTTATGCTATTCCGCGCGACAGCGAGACGAACAGTATAGGAAAAGGAAACGTAATAATCATCGGCGACGGCGCGGGTTTGGTAAATATGCTGAAAATCAAGGGTCTTCATAATGCGATACATTCCGGACTCATTGCCGGTGAAGTTATTGCCGAGACCATCAAAGTTCCTGTAACAGCCGCGCAAAGATTCACTGAAATTATTGATCATTCAATAACAATGAAGGAGATGAAACAGGCCGGTACGTTTCGTCAAACGATTGCCAAGTTCGGGAACATGGCGGGTTTTCCCCTGTCGGTTTTTGGAGGGCTGCTCCCGCTTTTCCGCACAGAACCTGACTACCGTACGATGAGGAAAAAGAAGTATAAATACAAAGGGAACAGGGAATTCGACAAGGACACATTTACGGCGCTGGCCCATACGGAGCATCGCGAGGATCAGCCTTCCCACCTTACAATTTTGGATTCAAATATATGCTCTACAAAGTGCAAACCGGTATTCAGGGAACCGTGCATTACGTTCTGTCCTGCCGGCGTATACGAGAATATTATGGGCGTGCTCAAGCCGGCCAATCCTTCAAATTGTCTGCACTGCAAGACATGCCAGCGCAAGTGTCCGTTTGACAATATTCGCTGGACCGTTCCTGAGGGAGGGGGAGGACCGAGGTACACGTTGATGTAGATGGGAAACATCCGTTTGTTTTGATTATTCTGCGAAATTTTAATATCATCCACGGGAATAAATACTGTAAAAATCGATTGTTTTGTTCGATTATAAGAGTGAACATATGATAGTGTATTAATAGAACAGGTACTGTCAGCAATGTCTTTTTTACGGGACACACCCAGAAAAATACGAAACGCCGCAGAGATCGACGTAATAAACAGGGTGCTTGAAAAGTATGTTGATTTTAAAGACCTGTATCTGCGGGCCGAATTCGAGAAGCGGCCGGTTGAATTTCTGGATCATCCGGATGATGACACCCTTGTTCTCCGGTTTGACGGGCCCCTTGAAGAAGAGCGGATAGAAATTTACACGGTGGTGCGGGAGCGGTATATTAAATTCGATCTTGAGCTGGTTTCCGAAGCTGAGCCACGGCACCCCTCGTTCAGCTATCAAATGAGGATTAAAAACTGCTCCATCGCCCTGGATAAACGCGAGCACGAGCGGATAAAATTCAAGGAGGAGCAGCCCGCCGTGACCAACATGGCGACGATAAAAGTGCGGGAGCGGGAGAGCGACTTCCAGAAATCGTTGTTCGTTAAAATGATCGCGGAGGAATTCATAAACAAGCTTGACGGCGTCGATTACAAGAAGATTATTTTCAAGGATGAAAAGGAACTGCCGCCCCCGGTCCAGTACGTCATTGAATCCGGCAAGACCCTGTATATCAAGAACATCAGCGACGCCGAAGGCTTTTTCGCTGAGAATGAAGCATATTTCCAGGAAACAAATTCCCTCGCCCTGCAGGAGGAGCTGCACCGCTGGGTGATGAGCAACGAGACCTCCATAAAATCGGTGCTGGTGCGGCCCATTTCCTTTTTCCCGCTCGTCGGGAACGAGTTCCATCTCGGATATCTGAGCGTGATCAATAAAGATCGGGAGATAGAAGCGGGCCAGGTCGAGCGCCTTGACGCGTTCATTCTCGATCTTTCGGACCAGATACGGAGCGGGAACCTGATTGAATCAAAAACCGTTGGAGTGATTTACGATGTTTCGCCGGGCGGCGCGCGGATCGAGCTTTCGGATACGAAGCTGATTGACAGGCTCGCAACCCAGAATGTCATGGTTTTTGAAATGAACTTCAAGGAGAACAATCCGCTCCTCATCTCGGGCAGCATCGTGTATGTGTATAAGCGCGCCGACGGACGCTGCTTCGTGGGTGTCGACTTCAAGGGCTCCCGGTTCGGGCCGAGGATCAAGAACGTGCTTCCGATTCATATCAAACACTTTCTCTACCATAAAAAGCGTTGAGCGGGGCTTACCGGCATGAGGCTGATCATTACTATTTCCATCGGGCTCTGCGTCCTGTTCGGCCGTCCCGCGTATGCCGAACTGGCCGTAATCCCGTACAGAATTGACAATTCTTCCGCCGAGTTCCCTGAATCGACGGGCGGGGAGTATTCCCGCCTTCTGTCGGTGGCGTCGATCATCGCCAAAGACAATATAGAGGTTACGCCGCCGCGGGAGATAGATCTGGACCTCGAGCGGATGAAGCTGTCCCCTCAAGAGGTGATCACCCAGGATGATCTCGATCTCCTGGGGAGAACGCGGCGGATCGACTACTTCCTGCTCGGCGGTCTTGCCCGAAAGGGGGGCGGATACCGCTCCGAGAGCGTGCTCTATTCGGTCAGGGATCAATCGATCATCGTCCGGACCCGCGTGGAGGACGTAGACCTGTTCGGGCTGGCCGCGAAGGAGATGCGTGAGGCGCTGATATCGTTCCGGAACAAAAACACGGGGCGCGAAAGCCGTGGAAGCGTCTCCATGATGGACGTGCTTTTTCTCCTGGATCTGTCGTATCGGATGAACGCGGACTGGGCGTCGGTGAAAAACGCCATTGCCGGGTTTTCAGCGGATCTCATCGATACCCGTCGGGTCGACACCCGCGTCTATATCGTTCCTTTTTCCGACCGGGCGACCTATCCGTCAGGCTCCGTGTCGATAAATTCAATCACGGCGGTCCGGAGCGAGCTGGACAAGCTGAAGCCCTCGGGCGGGGCCGGACCGGAGAATTTCATCAAGTCTCTGCGATATGCGGTGAGCTCCGTCCGGTGGCGCGCCGGCGCCAAGGCGATGATCGTCATATCGAATTCCAGCCTCACGGCGAGTAACGCTGAGCAGTACGCCTCCATGGCGCGGAAGAAAGGGATCTCCATTCACGCGATTTCCCTCGGCCTGATCCCCGGCGATGACAGTGAACTTCTCGACCGG
>Ga0154692_118_pt2 | contig 10301 bp, 6 predicted proteins | sample Rifle2008BG13ft_FD_116121 | JGI IMG/M metagenome (GOLD analysis project Ga0154692, IMG submission 116121) | Spirochaetes bacterium RBG_13_51_14
GATTGTTTGAACAGTTCAATCGCTCGACCGGCGTTTTCCGGGCTGGTAATTACCATCATGCCGATACCCATATTAAAGGTTGTGAACATTTCGCGGTCGCTGATGTTACCTTCTTTTTGTAATATCCTGAAAATCGGGTGGGGCTCGAACGATTTTGAGTCGATGCGGGCGGCGGTCCCGGCCGGCAGGATGCGGGGGATGTTTTCGTAAAATCCGCCGCCGGTGATATGCACTATCCCCCTGATGTCGATACCCGCTGCCAGACAATTCATGACGGCCCGGGTATAGATCCTGGTCGGCGTGAGCAAAACCTCGCCCAGGGTCTCATTCAGATCGTTCAACTTTGTGGTGATCGTGTATTTCTTGATGTCGAAGAAGAGTTTCCGCACCAGCGAATATCCGTTGGAATGAATCCCGGATGAGGGGAGGCCGATAATCACGTCACCCGGGCTGATACGCCGCCCGTCGATTATCTTGCTGCGGTCAACCACGCCCACGGCGAAGCCGGCGATGTCGTAGTCATCGGGCGACATAACGTTGGGATGCTCGGCAGTTTCTCCGCCCACCAGGCTGCAGTCGGCCCGGCGGCATCCTTCTGCGAGGCCCCTGACGATATCCACCATCATGTCCTCGATGAGCTTTCCGCACGCGATATAGTCCAGGAAAAAGAGCGGTTTGGCGCCGGACACGGCAATGTCGTTGACGCACATGGCCACGGCGTCGATGCCTATGGTATCGTGCCTGCCCGCCATCTGTGCGATTTTTAGCTTTGTGCCCACGCCGTCGGTACCGGACACCAGGAGCGGGTCGCTGTATTCTGGAAAGGAGCCAGAGAAGAGCGCGCTGAATCCGCCGATATCGGTTATGACCCGCTCAGAGAATGTTGACCGCACAATGGGGGTGATTCTCTTTACAAAGCTGTTACCGCCGTCAATATCTACGCCTGATTCCTTGTATGTCAATCCCATGGAGACCTCGATTGGATCTATATTTTGAATATGATTTTAAGGCAAGTAGAATTCTTGATCTATTTGTACAGAAAAATGTTTGTATATGCCTTTTCCGCTGATTTAAACTGAACAAAAGACCCCATAGCATTCAAACTTTTTAATGATAACGTCGTTATTTTGATATGTTTGTTCCAATAGGGCGGGTTTTGTTTATTAAAAAAATTATATTGCCTGCCCTGTACGCAATGAAGGAATGAGTGGAATCATTAATTTTTTGCTTGCGATTTCGGCAGTGGTATTATTATAATAAAAAAAACGAGGGAAATAACCAAAAGGAGGTGAGCTGTATGAAATTGAGGAAGAAGAGTGTAAAGAAAAGTGCTAAAAAGAGTGCTAAAAAAGCTCCTAAAAAAAGTGTGAAAAAAGGTGTAAAAGCGAGAGTCAAAAAGAGCGTAAAAAAGGGCGCTCAAAAGAAAGCTATTATTAAAAAGGGTAAAAAGCAGATCAAGGCCGTAGCTCAGAAGAAAGGTAAGACTATAACATATCTGGATAAGCCATGGCTAGCGCATTACGACAAGGGAGTTCCGGCAAATATCAAGTACGATGAGAAGCTGTTGGTTGATTATCTGGACAGCGCTGCGCGGGATTATCCCGGAAAAACCGCTTTTATTTCTGCACAAGGATATGAAATTACATATGCGGATTTGAAGGATATGGCATACCGTTTTGCAACATGTCTGGCTGATTTCGGAATCAGAAAGGGAGACAGCGTCGCGATACATCTGCCGAATATGATTCAAACAGTTGCCGCATACTTTGGGATAATTAAGATTGGCGGAAAGGTTGTCATGAATAATCCTCTCTATTCCGCGGCTGAGCTTGAATATCAATTTAACAATTCGGATTCAAAGGTTCTCATAACGCTTGACCTGCTTGCGAATAACATGATCGATCTCAGGCCGAAGACGAAGATCAAGCAGATTGTGTATGTGTCATTAAAAGAATATGTTGGACCGGGGGTGGATGTATCGACGGTTATGGGGGTCGAACCGAAACCGGCTGAACAAGTGTATAAGTGGAAAGACCTCATCGCGAAATATCCCCCGAATCCGCCGCAGGTGACGGTGACGCTTGACGATGTCGCGATGCTGCAGTACACCGGCGGCACGACCGGCGTTACAAAGGGAGCTATGCTCACGCATGGGAATCTGAGCAAGCAGCTTCAACAGATAGTCGCCTGGGATCCTGTTATAAAGAGAGGCGATAATGAGGTGTATATAGGAGCTCTTCCGTTTTTTCACGTGTACGGGCTTTCAACGGTTTTGACTCTGAGCATCTACTTCACATTTACCGTTGCACTCGTCGTACGACCGACACCGGAAGCGCTGTTTGATGCGATAAAGAAGTACAAACCAACGGTACTTCCTCTTGTCCCGACAATGTTCATCGGCCTTCTGAACCATCCTGAATTCGGCACGCTTGATCTTGCCTCTGTTAAAAGGATTGCTTCCGGCAGCGCCCCGCTTCCTGTCGAGGTTATTAAAGAATATTCATCTCGATCCGGAGCGAATGTTTCGGAGGGATTCGGCATGACCGAGGCTTCACCGGTCACGCATGCCAACCCGTGGGTCGGGATACGGAAGGTGGGAAGCATCGGGCTCCCGTATCCTGATACGCTGTGCCGCATCGTTGATCTCGAAACAGGAGAAAAGGACGTTCCCGTGGGAGAATCGGGAGAGCTGATCATCAAGGGGCCACAGGTAATGAAGGGGTACTGGAAAAAACCGGATGAGACAAAGCTGACGCTGAGAAACGGATGGCTTTATACCGGCGACATAGCCAAGATGGATGAAGATGGGTACTTCTATATCGTCGATCGTAAAAAGGATATGATTCTTTCAGGCGGTTTTAACGTGTATCCGCGCGATATCGATGAGGTATTATTCACCCATCCCAAGGTCCTGGAGGCGTGCGCCATCGGCGTTCCTCATCCGACCCGCGGCGAGCAGATTAAAGCCTTTGTGGTATTACGGGAAGGGCAGACGGCGACGCAGGAGGAAATAATCAAATTCTGCGAGAGCAAGTTGGCCAGGTACAAACTCCCGGCAATAGTTGAATTCAGAAAAGAGCTCCCGAAAAGCAATGTCGGCAAGATTCTGAGAAAAATTCTCAGAGAAGAAGAGATGAAAAAGACACAATAGATTGTTTAATTCATTCAGTATTGCCAAGGGCGGGTTAAACCCCGCCCTTTTTTAATTGTGACATACGCGCCTCTCAAGGGGAGGCGGGTATCAGATTTCCATTTGAGTCAAATTTTATTTCATGGGGCCCGTTGAGGACTTTCAACGATGAATGTTCCTTTGTATCATCCAGGAGCGCATCGGATACGAGCATCTCCCCCAATTCGAGTGTATTTTTAATCCAAACCACCCGGAAACTGTCCGGATTATCAGCGCCGGCCATGGCGGCGGACGTCATTATCGCGTCGCGGTCTGATTCAAGCACCATCGGAATTTTACACGCGTCGGTACGGTAAGCGGTTCGGGCATTCACGTAGAGTGCTTCGTAATCGATTTTGTCCACCAGCCGGCGGGTGGTGAAATCGGCAAGGCCGATGCCGAGGGCATTGCCGCCGGACCCGGTTGTGAGGTCTCTCACGAAGACATGGCGGGCTATGGACGATAGTCCGTCTTTTCTGCCCGTGACATTGGTGTCCATTCCCGTGCCGCTTATGTCCTTACCCATTTCATCCACGATAAGAAGGTCAATATCCCGGAAGGGGACGAAGGCCATTATACTGAGCGCACGGGAGAGAAGTTTTGGCTCCTCAGACGTGAACTGGCTTGGTAATAATCCCATCATCGCGCCGATTTTTTTGTCGGCGTTTTCAAGCAATGCGAGCCCGAAAAGGAGCGGCGCCTTCTCTGCGAAAATGGAAAAGGCGGGACCTGATATGTTCCTCCAGCCGTGCCGGTCGATTGCGCGGTGGAAGACGCGCGCTCCCTCGGCCTTGCCGAGGCCGATGAGGCACATCTTGACGAGACCGCTCTCGGCCGGCGCGGTGAACCGGGTGTGCGGCTTGACGCGGTTTATCACGGCGATGTGGTCAGCTTCAGCGGCGTTACGGTCCAGCAGAACCGGTACGCCAGGTTCAACCTCGCCGAGCGAGATTGTTTCCATGGCTGAGCGAATCGGGCATCCGACGGTTGCTTCAGTGATTCCCAGCAGCTGAAGCGCGTCTAACTGGCCGCGCGCGGTCGCGCCGCCGTGGCTTCCCATTGCCGGCACGATAAAAGGCCGCGCCCCCAGTTTCAGCAACTCCTCGACAACGGTGGTAAGGACGGCCCTGATATCGGCGATTCCCCTGCTTCCGGCTGTGACGGCTATGGTATCCCCGGCCCGTATGGCGGCGCCGAGGCCGAGCCCGCCGAGTTCCCTTCTGACCGCGGCGGGGACATCGGCCTCGGAAGGAAAGTGAAATTCCTGCCGTATACGATACATGCGGGGCAGAAGAAAATCATTCATAGGCCCGGAGCCTTACTTCAAGATTTTTTTCAGGGTGCTTTCCAGCCAGTCGATGTGCTCGATCACCGAGCTTTTCGCCGCTTCCGGGTCACCCTTTTCAATGGCGGTTATGATTTTCATGTGCTGGGTGTAAAAAATTTCGGATACGCCGGGCACGCCGATAAGTTTTTGCCTGCTGTAGGGGAGCGCCCCCTTCAGCAGCGACGATATTGATTTCATCAGGTGGGCGAAGATGGTGTTATTGGTCGCATCTGCCAGGTCATTGTAAAATCGCGCGTACAGCTTACCGCCCTCCCTCATGCTCACCAGGTTCGGTACGCCCAATTTTTCCGTTTCAGTTTTGAATTTTTTTAGGAGCGCGATCTGCGTTTTGGCAGCGTTGAGCGCCGCCATACGGGCTGCTTCGGAGTCGATGATTCTCCTGACCGCCAGGAGTTCCCAGATTTTATCATGGTCGACTGATATGAGCTCCTCGATGGTGGATTCGAGGGCGGGGGAGCCGGTTATCTTCACGAACTTGCCGCGGCGGCCATGGGACGCGATGTATCCCTTTGCCTCGAGGAGCTTCATCGCCTCCCGGAGAGAAATCCGGCTGATGCCGAATGTTGCGGTCATGTCGTATTCCGAGGGCAGCTTATCCCCGGGCTTGAGTTTTCCGGAGGCGATGTGATCGATGATCTGCTTCGCGACCAGGCTCGGTATATCAGGGGATTTTTCTATGCGGTTGAGGACCATGTCTCTATTTTTTTCGGTTTTCATTTAATCACTCCGCTCACGGATGCATCTCAATTCATGTTCAGTAGTAGATATACTGATGGCGTTTGTTGCGTCCATTATTGTAATCTCCGGTTGCCAGCATCAACGATATTTTGATTGCAGCCTGAATTTTAACATTCCGCACGTAATACCCAGCGATTCGTAGATCACCGACGTCATTGATGTGCTCGAAATTAATGGGAAATCACGAAATTTTTTTATTGACTTATTGTATTACAATAATATAATATATGTATTACAATAAGTCAATCATTTTTCCGCTGATTCTCATACAGGCTCACAAAGCATCAGTATCATCAGTAAAGCGGGAGGCGTGCCATGTACAAAAAAGGTGAACGAATTGCCATCATTGATGGGTGTCGAACGCCGTTTCAAAGGTCCGGGACCGGGTACTATAATGTAATGGGATGGGAAATTGGAAGATACGCGGTCAAAGGTCTTGTTTCAAAAATACCGGTCCCGGTTGAGGAAATCGGGCATGTGATCATGGGAACGGTCGCGGCCGATATCGCCACCACCAACATCGCCCGGGAGATCATGCTCGGCGCCGGTCTGCCGCACACGATACCGGCCCACACAAACACCGTGGCATGCATATCGGCGGGCGCCGCGATCGTCAACGGAGCGAATATGATCTCTTGCGGCGATGCGGACGCGGTTATCGTAGGAGGAGTCGAGACCTTTTCCGATCCGGCGATAAAGGTTTCCAAGGCGTACCGGCGATTTCTCCTCGATATGACCATGTTTAAAAGGCCGAAGACCCTTGGCGGCAAGCTGAAGCTTCTCAGGAATATGAAGCTGAAGGATTTTATCACTCCGGAGCGGCCGGCCCTGGGAGAATACTCTACCGGTCTGATCATGGGCCAGAACGCGGACCGGCTTGCCAAGCGGCTCGGCATTTCCCGCGAGGATCAGGATAGGTACGCGGCGCTATCGCACCAGCGAGCCGCTGGAGCTATAAAAAGCGGGAAGCTCAGGGATGAAATCGTGCCCGTGGTGGTGCCGGGCCAAGGCAAGGCAATCGCCGAGGACAACGGTCCCCGTGAGGATGCGACCGTGGACCGTATTTCGAAGCTGAGGGGTGCCTTCGACAGCAGATACGGCACGGTCACGGCCGCGAACTCTTCCTTCCTGACCGACGGGGCTGCCGCCGTACTGCTCATGAGCGAAAAAAGGGCAAGGGCGCTGGGCCTGAAGCCGAAGGGCTATATCCGTTCACACGCCTTCACCGGCCAGGACCTGTGGGAAGAACTCCTGCTGGGGCCGGCGTTCGCCATCCCTCGTGCGCTGAAGCGGGCGGGGCTTAAATTTTCAGACCTCGGCGTTATCGAGATCCACGAGGCGTTTGCGGCGCAGATGCTCGGCGTCATCACCTGCCTGGAATCGGACAAGTTCGGGAAGGAGAAGCTGGGGCTTCCGGGAAGGGCCGGGAAGGTTGATATGGGCAGGCTCAATATCTACGGCGGCTCCCTCTCGCTCGGCCATCCCTTCGGTGCCACGGGCGCGCGCCTTATGACCACCTGCTGCAACCGTCTGATAGAGTCCGGCGAGCGTTACGGCGTTATCGCGGGGTGCGCGGCCGGGGCGGTCGGTGGCGGCATGATTATCGAAAACGCATACGCATAAAACTGAGAGGTACGGGACATGAAACATATAGCCGTTGATGTGACGAAAGACAGGGTCGCGGTGGTCACCATCGATTGCAAGGACTCCACGGTGAACAAGGTGTCCAGCGAACTTCTGGACGAGATCGCCGGCATGCTGGATAAAATAAATCTGAAGGAGTTGATCGGGCTTGTCATCGTTAGCGGCAAGGAAGACAACTTCGTTGTCGGGGCTGATATTGACGAGGTGCTGGCCATGAAGAGTGACGGGGAAATCAGGAATTACATTTCCCGGGCGAATGACATCATAAACCGTATCGACGACCTGCCGATTCCCGTCGTCTCCTGTATTCACGGGAACTGCCTCGGCGGCGGCCTCGAAGTGGCGCTCGCATCAGATTACCGGATCGCGGCCGATTCGACCAAGACCGTGATGGGACTGCCGGAGGTGATGCTGGGGCTTCTCCCGGCCGGCGGCGGCACGCAGCGCCTCCCCCGGCTCATCGGCCTCAAGGAGGCGCTTCCCCTGATGCTGACGGGAAAAAATATCCGGGTCAGGAAGGCAAAAAAACTGGGGCTCATTGATGAGATCGTGGTGCCGTACGGGCTCGCGGAGATCGGCGTTACCAGGGCGCTCGAACTCGCCCGGAAGGGATTCAGGAGAAAGCGGAAGCGGTTCCTGGCGGATATGTTCCTTGAATCGCCCCTCGGCAGGGGAATGGTGTTCAAACAGGCGCGGCAGATGGTCATGCGCCAGACGCGCGGCCTGTATCCGGCCCCGCTTGAAATAATCGATTCGGTCGAATTCGGGTACAAAAAGGGACTGGGCAAAGGAATTGAGCGGGATATAGAACGGTTCGTCAGGCTCGTGATGTCGAGCGAAGCGAAATCTCTCATGAACATCTTTTTCGGCATTACCAATCTCAAGAAGAATCCCTACAAGAGCAAGGCCCGCGATGTGAAAAAGATGGCGGTCCTGGGAGCGGGGCTCATGGGGAGCGGCATCGCGTCGGTATCGACGCAGGTGTGCGATACCATTCTCATGAAAGATATGAACCTCGATGCGGCCGCCCGGGGAATGAGCGAGGTGTGGAAAGGCATCGCGAGCCAGGTTAAATCCGGCGCGGTCCGGAAGTTCGACGGCGACGTCATGTACGGGAAGCTCGTGCCCTGCGACGATTATTCCCGGTTCAGGGGAACGGATATCGTGATTGAGGCGGTGTTCGAGGATCTCAGCCTCAAAAGAAAAATCCTGAAGGACGTGGAGGAGGCGGCGGACCGGGACACGATATTCGCGTCAAACACGTCGGCCCTGCCCATCACGTCCATAGCCAAGGGGTGCCGGCGTCCGCAGAACGTCATCGGCATGCACTATTTTTCACCCGTGCCGCGGATGCCGCTGCTGGAAATCATCAAAACCGACAAGACCGCTGCCTGGGTCACCGCAACGGCGCTCGAGCTGGGAATCCGTCAGGGCAAGACCTGCATCATAGTCAGGGACGGCCCCGGCTTCTACACCACGCGCATCCTGGCGCCGCTCCTTCTGGAAAGCAGCCGGGTGATATCCGAAGGGGGCGAGATTCCGGAGGTGGACCGGGCCATGCAGCTCTTCGGCTATCCGGTGGGGCCCATGACCCTTCTGGATGAGGTGGGCATCGATGTCGGGATACACGTCATTGAAGAGGTTAGGCCCATATTCGAGCCGCGGGGCATAACCTCGCCGGTGGATTTTTCGGTTCTTTCCGACAAGGGATTCCTGGGTCGGAAGAGCAAGAAGGGCCTGTACCGGTATGATCTGCCGCGGAAGAAGGGGGAAAAGCCGGTGAATTCCGAGGTCTATTCTCTCTTCAGCGACGTGCCGCGAAAGAAGATCAACGTGGAGGAAGTCCAGCACCGCATCAGCCTGATGATGGTCAACGAGGCGGTTACCTGCCTCGAGGAAGGAATCATATCGTCGCCGCGCGACGGCGATATGGGCGCCGTCCTGGGCCTCGGATTCCCGCCCTTCCGGGGCGGTCCCTTCCGGTATATCGACGGCATGGGAGCGGGAGCCATCGTCGCGCTCATGGAAAAACTGGCGGTCACGTACGGTATACGATTCACCCCGGCCGGGATGCTTAAACAAATGGCGTCCCGTGGCAAGAGATTTTACCAGTAATGCATTTGAGGAGCACCCGCTGATGGAGCGCACGGTTAAATTCACAGAAGGACACCAGATATTCCGCGAGTCATTCCGGAGATTTTTAATGAAGGAAATCGGCGACCGGTATCCGCAATGGGAGGAGGCCGGTATTGTACCGCGTGATATATGGAAAAAATTCGGCGACAACGGCTACCTGGTCCCCTGGGCGCCGGAACAGTATGGCGGGGCCGGAGCAGACTGGCTCTATTCGGTCATCATCACAGAGGAGCTGGCACGATACGGGGCAAGCGGACTCTTTGTTCCCCTGCACAACGACATCGTGGCGCCGTATATCCATTCATACGGAACCGAAGAGCAGCGGGAACGGTGGCTTCCGGGGTGCATCACCGGCGATACGATACTCGCGGTCGCCATGACCGAACCTGAGGCCGGGTCGGACCTTGCCGCGATCAGAACAACGGCGCGGCGGGACGGAGACTCCTGGGTATTGAACGGCCAGAAGACGTTCATCTCCAACGCCCACCTGGCCGACCTGGTGGTGGTGGCGGCCAGGACCGGGGGAAAGGAGACGGCGCCGCATCAGGCGATGAGCCTCTTCGCGGTGGAACGGGACGCGCCGGGATTTTCGCGGGGCGAGCTCATCAAGAAGATAGGCCTCAAGGCGCAGGATACGGCCGAGCTCTTTTTCGACGATTGCCGCATCCCAGCCGGCAACATCCTGGGGGAGGAGGGGCAGGGATTCATCTACCTCATGCAGAAGCTTCAGCAAGAGAGGCTCGTGTGCGCCCTGGGCTCCCAGGCCGCTGCTGAAAAGGGACTAGAGATAACGATTGAATATGTAAAGGAAAGAAAGCTTTTCGGCAAACCCCTGTCAAAGTTCCAGAACACCCAGTTTCTGCTCGCCGATCTTGCCTCGCAGATAACCGCCGGGCGGTGTTTCATCGACGAGCTCATCAATAACCACGTGGCCGGCAGGGACGTAACCAAGGAGACCTGCATGGCGAAATACTGGGTCTGCGAGATGGCCATGCACGTGGCGGACCGGTGCCTGCAACTCTTCGGCGGGTACGGCTACTGCACGGAGTACATGATATCGCGATTTTTTGTAGATGCGCGGATACAGACCATTTACGCCGGGACATCGGAGGTCATGAAGCTGATCGTTTCGCGGCTCATGGGGCTGTAGCATCTCTATCGGCGGCTATTTCAGGATGAAACGAGGGTCGTGATTCCAATTTTTCGAAATTTTCCTAAAAAATACCTTTAATTCTTGATATTTAAGCTAACCGATGATTTATTATT